>VOFC01006945.1_pt1 | contig 91325 bp, 90 predicted proteins | sample 5384161 | NCBI WGS metagenome assembly VOFC01 (sample SAMN12384722, study PRJNA508395) | human gut metagenome | isolation source: healthy gut B | host: Homo sapiens | reverse complement strand
TTCGCCCTCGCGGCGCATGGTTTCGATGAGAACCGAAAGGTGAAGCACACCGCGCCCTGAAACAATCCATTTGTCGGCTGCAATCGGTTTTACGCGCAGAGCAAGGTTTTTTCAAGCTCTTTCTGCAGGCGGTCCTGTATATGTCGTGATGTACAGAACTTACCCTCTTTGCCGAAGAAAGGCGAATCGTTTATGGTGAAAAGCATAGACATCGTCGGCTCGTCTATTGCAATTGGTGGCAGAGGTTCCGGGTTTTCGAAATCGCAGATGGTGTCGCCGATTTCAAAGTTTTCGAGACCTATTATGGCGCAGATGTCGCCGCTCGAAACCGATTCGGTCTTTGCATGACCCATTCCCTCGAACGTGTGAAGCTCTTTGATTCTTGTTTTCTCGAGTGTGCCGTCGCGGTGGGCTATTGTAACGTCCATTCCCTCGCGTATCGTTCCGCGGTGAACGCGACCCACGGCAATTCTGCCCGTGTATTTGGAATAGTCAAGCGATGTGATGAGCATCTGGGGCGTACCTTCAAGCTGTTTCGGCGCAGGAATTGTCTTCAGGATGGTATCGAGAAGATAGGTAATGTCGTTGGTGGGATGATTGTAATCGGGACCCATCCAACCTTGTTTGGCAGAACCGTAAACAACAGGGAAATCAAGCTGATCTTCCGTGGCATTGAGCGCACACATAAGGTCGAACGACATTTCGTAAACCTCCTCCGGACGACAGTTGGGCTTATCCACTTTGTTAACCACTACTATGGGTTTCAAGCCAATGCTCAACGCTTTTTCGAGAACGAACCTCGTCTGCGGCATGGGACCTTCAAAAGCATCAACAAGCAGAATACATCCGTCCGCCATGTTTAGAACTCGCTCCACTTCGCCGCCGAAATCGCTGTGTCCCGGGGTATCGATGATATTTATCTTGACGTCCTTGTAGCGAATCGAGACGTTTTTTGAAAGAATTGTTATTCCGCGTTCACGCTCAAGGTCGTTGCTGTCGAGAATCTGCGTTCCTGTGTCCTGATTGGCGCGAAACAAATGTCCCGCCATGAGCATCTTGTCAACCAAAGTGGTTTTTCCGTGGTCAACGTGTGCAATGATTGCAATGTTACGAATGTCTTGCATTAAAATTATTACCTTAAAAATCTTGATGCAAAGTTAGCCAAAATCTGTGTATCGGTGTATAACATAGACAGATTCGTTTATAATTTATGGCTCGGGGCAATAAAAATGCGCAGTTCGGTTTGCCGTTTTGTGGAGAATAACTAAATTTGCACCCGTTTCCGCATGGAGCGGAACAGAAACAACAATAATCTTAACATTAAAAGTTCTATGTATTTAGATCCTGCTAAAAAGAAAGAGATCTTTGGACAATACGGAAAGTCCAATACTGACACCGGCTCACCCGAAGCACAGGTGGCATTATTCTCATACCGTATTTCCCATTTGACGGAGCACATGAAGGCCAACCGTAAAGATCATACAACAGAAAGGTCTTTGGTTCGTCTTGTTGGTAAGCGTCGCGCTTTGCTCAATTACCTCAAGCGTTGCGACATTGAGCGTTATCGTGCAATTGTAAAGGCTCTCGGTCTCCGCAAGTAAACCAAAAACGCCGCCTGAACGGTCGGCAGAAAATCAAAATCCGCCCGCGTGTAGAAAATACTGCACGCGGGCGGAATCGTTTTTGGTGTGTTTCGTGCAATAGTTAGCCGATTTTTTATTTACTTTGTAGGTTGTAAAACATAAAGCGTTCTTATCATGAGGGTAAAAGGCAAGCGGGCATCCATGAGGCTCGGCAAAAAAGAAATATACGGCAAGATTTCGGAGTTGTTCAATACAAATCCCGACAAATCATATACGTCTCGCGAAATATTCGAGGAACTCGGCATCACGTCTCACACGCAGCGAATGATGTGCTGCGACATTCTTTACGATCTTGTAGATGCCGATGAACTTACGGTAAGAGACGATAAATACAGCGTGAGTAGAAAGAACCAGGTTGTGGAAGGAAAATTCGTCAGAAAGGCTAACGGTCATAACAGCGTGGTTCCCGACGACGGCGGAAAGTCAATTCTTGTTACGGAACGCAACAGTATGGGTGCGATGAACGGAGATCGTGTGCGTGCAACCATACTTGCGCGTCGCGAGAAGCATGCCCGCGAAGCGCAGGTCATTGCTATTTTGGAGCGCGGGCGTGAAACTTTCGTGGGGAAACTGCATGTTGAGAAAAATTACGGATTTCTTGAAACGGCAGGCAGGATTTATTCCAACGACATCTTTATTCCCAAGAATTGTCTCAAAGGCGGTAAAAACGGCGACAAGGCTGTGGTAAAAATCACCCAATGGCCCGAAGCCGGCAAGAACCCTGTGGGAAAAGTAATAGACATTCTCGGTTCGGAAGGTGAGAACAATGCAGAAATGAATGCCATTCTCGCCGAATACAATCTGCCATATACTTATCCGCAAAACGTTGTCGATGCCGCCGAAAAGCTTTCCGGCGAAATTACTTCCGAAGAAATTGCCCGCCGTGAGGATTTCCGCGAAGTTACCACGTTTACAATCGACCCGCGCGACGCAAAAGATTTCGACGATGCCCTTTCGCTCCGTGCCACAAAGGACGGAAACTGGGAAGTTGGTGTTCACATTGCCGACGTTTCCCATTATGTCAAGGAGGGAGACGTCATAGACCGCGAAGCAGTTAAGAGAGCAACGAGCATTTACCTTGTTGACCGAACCATTCCCATGCTTCCCGAAAGACTGTGCAATTATCTGTGCTCGCTTCGCCAGGATGAGGAAAAACTTGCCTACAGTGCCATTTTCAAGATGAATGATAAGGCGGAAATTCTCTCTTGGCATCTTGCCCACACGGTAATAAAGAGCAACCGCAGGTTCACTTACGAGGAAGTACAATATATATTAGAGGAAAACGGCGAAGCTTCGCCCGAAGACCTTGCGCTTCCCGGCAGCCACCCGCAGGTTGTGGAATCGGACAAGCCTGTCGGCGAATTTGCCGAAGAGCTCATAACGCTCAACCGCCTTGCAAAATTGTTGCGCCAAAAGCGTTTTGCCAACGGTTCCATTGCTTTCGACCGTCCCGAAGTGCGTTTCGAGATTGACGAGAAGGGGCACCCCGTGTCCACATACGTAAAGATTGAGGAGGATGCCAATAAACTTGTCGAGGAATTCATGCTTCTTGCCAACAAGAGTGTTGCCGAGAGTGTGGGCATAGTGCCTAAGGGCAAAAAAAGCCAAGGTCCTGCCTTACCGCATACACGATGTTCCGGAACAGACCAAGCTTGAGAACCTTCGAGCCTTTATTTCACGTTTCGGTTACAAGCTTAAAACCGAAGGTTCCAAAGGTGATGTGGGCAGGAGCATTAATCGTTTGCTCTATGATGCGAGAGGAAAAAAGAGAACAGCAGCTTATTGAAACCGTAACGCTTCGTGCCATGCAAAAGGCGCGCTACAGTGTACACAACATAGGGCACTACGGACTTATGTTCAAGTATTACACCCATTTCACATCCCCCATTCGTCGTTATCCCGATACTATGGTTCATCGCCTTCTCACTCGTTATGCCGAGGGCGGGCGTTCTGCTTCTGCCACAAAGTATGAAGAGCTGTGCGAACATTCGAGTGCCATGGAACAACTTGCGGATGCCGCAGAACGTGCCAGCATTAAATACAAGCAGGTGGAGTTCATGGCCGACCGCATTGGACAGGAATTTGACGGTACGGTGAGCGGTGTTACCGAATTCGGACTTTATGTAGAGGTTGACGACAGTAAGTGTGAGGGAATGGTGCCTTTGCGCGATCTTGCGGACGATTATTACGAATTTGACGAGAAAAACTATCGCCTTGTGGGTCGTCGCCGCCATCGCAGCTATTCCATCGGCGACAAGGTTAGGATAAAAAAGTGGCGCGTGCCAATCTTGATCGGCGTTTGCTCGACTTTACGCTCGTAACGGAGCATGGAAATTCGGGCGCAAACAAGACCGAGAACACCGCAAATGCCGCAAAGGGCAAACATTCCGGCGGTAAAAAACGCAAACAGGGCAGAAAGCATTAACCCCTGCTTTTGCCGGAAAACGGGCAAAAGTTGTGATTTTCTGCAAAAAGCCTGTGTACCAAGAAATTAAGGCAAATTACAACGGGTTTGTAAGTTGTTGTTTGTCAGATACTTGGAAAGGCAAAAAATACAAGCCATATATTTTTAAAATACAAGGCACTTATTTTTAAAATAAGTGCCTTGTGTTTTTGCGATAAGCCATGTGTTTTTTCGGCTTTGCTCATTTTGCGGAAAATTATCTTGATATCGGCTTTGTGGCATCGGCTAACCATTCTTTCACCGCGCCGTCTTTTTATCAGCGGTGTGAGACGTTGCCTCACCGTTTCGTGATAATCGTTCAGCCATTGCAGTTCCTTGTCTGTCATAAGTCCGAGGTCAATCGGCGCAGTATCGATGGGACAGAGCGTAAGCGGCTCGAATTTCAAAAACTTTCCGAATTGTGATTCGCCGGCAGGCACTATGAGCAGCGTGTTCTCGGTGCGCACGCCGAATTTTCCTTCGCAGTAAATGCCGGGTTCGTCAGTAACCGTCATGCCTGCGTGCAGGGGTGCGGGCATGTAGTTCATGCGTATTTGGTGAGGACCTTCGTGAACGTTCAGATATGAACCCACGCCGTGTCCGGTGCCGTGTCCGTAGTTCAGAAAATGCTGCCACATGGCGTAACGTGCCGCACAATCAATCTGTGTTCCGCTTGCACCGTCGGGGAAAACGCATTCCGACAGGGCTATGTGGCCTTTCAATACAAAGGGGTGTATATTTTCTTTTCCTCCTCTGTGGGATTGCCGAGCGAAATGGTGCGGGTTATGTCGGTTGTTCCGTCGCTGTATTGCGCACCCGAATCAATGAGAATGAAACCATGCGGTTCAAGTTTCACGTCCGAATGCTCGTCTGCCTCGTAGTGAACTATTGCGCCGTGTGCACCATAGGCTGCAATGGTGGCGAAACTCAATCCGCGATATAATTCCTGCTCAGCACGCAGGGAAGTGAGCAGTCTGTCCACTCCCATTTCGGTTATGCCTTTTTTTACTTCGCTCTTCAGCCGGCTCAAAAACGTTACCATTGCCACACCATCGCGCAGCATGGCACTGTGGAAGCCTGCGATTTCGGCGGAGTTCTTCACGGCTTTCATTTCCTCGGCTATAGAGGGCATGATGACGCATTCGCCGTCGTTGAAAAGCGACTTTATGGCGCAGTTGGACTTGTTGGAAATCATTGTCCGGCATGCGTGCAAATTCTTCACCGCATCGGCAACTGCCGTGTAGGGCATTGTTTCCACGCCCGATAGGGAAAGATGTTCCCCTAACTTCGTCGGAAACTTTCGCGGGATTGACAAAAAGCACGTTTTGTCTGTCGGAAAGCAAAAGATATGACACGAAAACGGGATTGCACTCCACATCGTTGCCGCGAAGATTGAGAGTCCATGCAATTTCATCGAGAGCGGTTAGAAGCATTGCATCGCAACCGTTCTCGCGGGCTTTTCCGAGCAGTCGGTGTATTTTGTCGGCGGCAGATTCTCCCGCGTATTTCAGCGGATGCACCTCGATTTTATCCGTGGGAAGCTCCGGACGGTTGTTCCAAACCTCATTGAACGGATCTTCGCACAGTTCCGCCGAAATGCCACGGGGAGAAAGCTCACTTTCGAGCATTTTCAGCATGGCGGGAGTGCACAGGCTTCCGTCTATACCCGCTTTGGCGTTTTCGCTGAGCGTTTCCGCCAGCCACGTGCCTATGGAAGGCGTGTCGGGAAGCCCGTCCTTCATGAGCGTAAAGGGTGTGCCTTCAAGCTGTTGCCCTGCGGCGAGGAAATAGCGGGAATCGGTCCAGAGCGCAGCCTTTTCGAGAGTTACCACGGCAGTTCCCGCCGAACCGTTAAAGCCCGAAATCCATTGTCTGCACTGCCAGTGAGCCGGCGTGTACTCGCTCATGTGCGGATCGTTTGAGGGAATTATAAACGCATCAAGTTTCTTCTTTTTCATATATCCGCGCAGCTTTTCCACGCGGCATGTTATGCTTTCGTTCTCTTTCATTTTGTGTAAATTTACAGGGCTAAGTTACGTTTTTTTACAATGCCGCGATAACCGTAAGGGAATAATAAGCGGCTGAAACGGACATAATGGCATATAAAAGTTAAAAATGCGCGAAAAAGCCCAAGGATTATTGAAAAACTTGCTAATTTTGTCGCGCAATAAAGAATATCATGCCAAACTCAGACGATAAGATAAAAACGATAGACGTTAAAAAGGTGCTTGAGTCCAAGCTGGGCAGCAAAGTACGCTTTGTACCGAAATGCGTATTGAATTGGCTTAGAAAGATTCTGCACGAGGACGAAATAAACGAGTATCTTGACGAAGTAAAGGACATAAAGGGCGTGAAATGGCTCGATGCCACCCGCAAATACCTTGACATGCGCATAAAGATAGAGGGTGAAGAAAATTTTCCCTCCCCCGAAAACGGTCCTTATACCTTTGTATGCAATCATCCGTTGGGAGGTCCCGACGGAATAGGCATTGGCGCGGTGCTTGCCGACCGTTACGGCGAAAAACTGAAGTATCTTGTGAACTCCTTTCTCATGTTTCTGCCGGGGCTGAAGCCTCTCTGCATTCCTGTAACGGTTTCCGGAGCGCAGAACCGCAATCTTCCGCAGCTCATAAAGGAAGGTTTTGAAAGCGATAACAATATACTCATGTTTCCTGCGGCACTTTGCTCGCGCCGACATGGAGGTGTGATTCACGATGTGGCTTGGAAAAAACTTTCATCACCAGAAGCGTGGCAACAAAAAGGGATGTAGTGCCAATGCACTTCAGCGGAAGAAATTCAAATCGCTTTTATCGCATTGCAAGACTGTGCGAAATTTTCCATTCGCCCGTAAATTTTGCAATGCTTTTCCTTGCCGATGAAACTTATCTCAATCGTCATAAGGATTTTGTGCTTAAAGTGGGGGAAACCTATCCCTTGGCAAACGTTCGACAAGTCGAAAACCGCTTCGGAATGGGCATCATATGTTGAAAGTATATGCTACAGCCTTTGAACAAAGGCATATAAAAATAAGAATATCATAACCATTAAATGGAAGAAAGAATAATTGATCCGGTACCTCGCGAACTTCTCGCACAAGAACTGACTCCGGAACGCTGTTTGCGGCATACAAACAAACGCGCAAACGAGATATATGTCGTAACATACCAAAACGCTCCAAATGTAGTTCGTGAAATCGGACGCTTGCGCGAGATTGCGTTCCGCGCTGCGGGAGGCGGCACGGGCAAAGCCTGTGATCTTGACGAATTCGACACAATGGATGTGCCGTATCGCCAACTTATTGTATGGAATCCCGAGACACAGGAAATACTTGGTGGCTACCGCTATCTCCCGGGATCGCTTTTCAAAATGGGAAAAGACGGTCAGCCGTTGCTGGCAACAAGTCATATGTTCCACTTCTCTGACAAGTTTATAAAGGAATATATGCCTTACACCGTGGAACTCGGACGTTCTTTTGTGGCAGTGGAGTATCAGAGCACCCGTCCGGGTTCTCGTGGTTTGTTTACCCTTGATAATCTTTGGGACGGGCTTGGCGCGCTGACTTTCCTGGTGAAAGGCATGAAATATTTCTTCGGAAAAATGACAATGTATCCCTCGTTCGACCGCAAAGGACGGGACATGATTCTGTTTTTCCTGCAAAAGTATTTCGGCGACAAGGACAATCTCGTAACGGCAATGAATCCCATTCGGATAGAAACCGACCGTAACTATCTGCAGCAGCTTTTCGCAGGCACGAACTTCAAGGAAGACTATAAGATTCTTAATACCGAGGTCAGGAAACTCGGTTTCAACATTCCGCCATTGGTTAACGCTTACATGGGATTGAGTCCCACGATGAAAATGTTTGGTACGGCGGTGAACGATACGTTCGGAAATGTGGAGGAAACGGGAATTCTGATTGATGTGGACGAGATTTTCGAAGAGAAACGCCTTCGCCACATCGACACGTTCGTACAAAAGAATCCCGATTCGCTTTCTATTTTGCGCGATGTGCTCAAAGCTCCGGGAAACAAACGGAATTGAACCATACTAAACGAAGCCTTTGCCGATTTTGCAGAGGCTTTTTTTGTGCGTTCGGGCGCAATGTGAGTTTTTACGGCAAAAAGCAGCAAAAAGTAAAAAATAAACGTTGGCGGCGTGCCTTTTTCCGAATTTGAAAAAAAGAATAATTATATTTGCAATGATAAAAGAAATCACTTACCTAAATTTATAAAGTAATGAAAAAGATTGTCGCAGCTTTCGCGCTGCTTATGTTTGCTGTTACCATGGGCTTTGCCCAAGACAAAGGAATCGTTGTGGACATTTGGCCCGACGGTCTTCCAAATACAAACGGTGTGGATTTGACAAAACCCTTTGACGATGCCACGGGAAACTACAAGCCGCAGATTACGGTATACCTTCCCGAAAAATCAAAGGCTACGGGTCAGGCGGTGCTCTGTATTCCCGGTGGCGGATACGGTGTGGTGTGCTACGACACGGAGGGATTCAACTGGGTGCCCTATTTCCTTGACCACGGAATAGCCATTGCGGTTTTGAAATACCGTCTGCCTCACGGGCAATCGGCTGTGCCGGGAAGCGACGCAATGGAAGCAATGCGCATATTGCGCAGAAATGCCGGCAAATGGGGATTCTCGCCCGACAAGATAGGTGTTATGGGGCACAGCGCGGGCGGACATCTTTGCGCAACCGTTGCTACGCATGCCACAGGTGATGCGCGTCCCAACTTCCAGATTCTCATGTATCCGGTAATAACCATGGACAAGACATTCACCCACATGGGAACTCACAACAGCCTTATCGGCGAAAATCCGTCGGCTGAAGTGGAAAACTATTTCAGTCTCGAAAAACAGGTTAAGCCCGGGCAGTCTCCGGCAATTATTTTCGTTACCGACGACGACCGCATTGTGCCGGTAGAAAACAGTGTTGTTTATTACCAAGCCCTTCACAAGGCGGGCATTCCCGCTTCGCTTCACATTTATCGCTCCGGTGATCACGGTTTCAGCTGTCATAAAAATTTCAAATGGCATGAAGGCGAAATGGTTGACCTGTTCAAATGGCTCGGAGACTTGAATAACAAATAAAAGCATAAAATAAAATCATGAAGAAACTCTTAGGAGCTTTGCTCTTGCTGTTTATGGGGGCTTTTACAGCTTCTGCACAGAAAACTTTCACCGTTGATGTATGGCCGCAAGGGCTTCCGAACACCAACGGAAGGGATCTCACCGAACCTTACAACGATCAAACGCGCAACTTCAAGCCGCAGATGTTTGCTTATCTTCCCTCTGCCGACAAGGCTAACGGCAAGGCTGTGGTAGTATTGCCAGGAGGAAGCTACTGGGGTCTTGCCACGGAATCCGAAGGCAAGGACTGGGCACCGTTTTTCAACGAGCGCGGAGTGGCGGTGTTTGTTCTTACATACCGCATGCCCAACGGATTTACACAGGTGCCCGAAAGTGATGCTTTCGAAGCCATGCGCATTGTGCGCCGCAACGCCAAAGATTGGAACATTGACCCGCACAAGGTGGGGATAATGGGACACAGTGCGGGCGGACACCTTTGTTCCACGGTGGCAACCCACTCCGTGGGCGACGCACGCCCCGACTTCCAGATTCTCATGTACCCCGTCATATCCATGGACCAGGCTATAACCCACGCCGATTCGCGCAAGAATCTGCTCGGTTCCAATCCCACGCCCGAAATGGACAAGGCTTATAGCAACGATTTGCAGGTTAAGCCAGGACAGGCTCCTGCAATTCTGTTCCTTAGCAATGATGACGGCGCGGTTCATCCCGAAAATTCGGTGCGTTACTATCTTGCGCTGAAAAGGGCGGGAGTTGACGCTTTATTCTAATGGGTGAGCTTTCGTCCCATTTGAACAAGCCCTAATAGCGGGAATTGTATAGCCATGCTAGCAAGGGTGTCCCCTACAAGCCCTGTAGCGGGAATTGTATAGCCAATCTGAAAGAAGCTGGCGGCAAACATCTGACCTAACGTACAGAAACTTCATATAAGGCATTTGACCATGGATAAGATTGCATCACAAATCAAAGTCCTATTGCTATTCGGAATGGTTGGTGTAAATGAAGTGGGTATAAGATGGAAAGAATAAGCCCTTATCCGAGGAGGTCTCACGGACATGACGATTAGTTGCTTTTACGAAAGCCATGGAGTAAAGCTTGCCGTGAGAAGTCAGCAGACGCCATAGTAGTGCAATACTCGATAACGTTGCACGAAGGGCTGAACCTAACAATTAAACGATAGTAATTGAAATATACCTTATGAAGGAAAGAATGCAGAAAACATTATCCCAAGTTAATGGCTGCCCCCAAAGAGATAGGTCGGAAACCGAATGGTATGGGGGAGTGCAGACCTTCATGTGGATGTGAAGACAACATCGTGGAAGTACCATTCGACAAGGAACACCTTTTCGAGCAAATCCTCAGTCCTGCAAATCTCAGCCGAGCCTACAAGGCGGTGGTTAGAAACAATGGCTGTGGTGGTATCGACAAGATGCCGTGTGGACAGCTGCTCCCATGGCTCTTGACCAACAAGGACATGCTCATCCGTTCCTTGATGGACGGTTCTTACCGTCCGAACCCAGTGAAAAGGGTAGAAATACCCAAAGACAACGGCAAGATGCGCCTGTTAGGAATACCAACAGTAGTAGACCGTCTGGTGCAACAAGCCATAAACCAAGTACTGACTCCCATCTATGAGAACCAATTCTCCAAGACGAGCTATGGCTTCCGTCCGAGAAGAGGATGCCATGACGCACTACGAGGAGCGCAGAGGATAATCAACGAAGGCTACATATGTAGTAGACCTTGACCTTGAACGCTTCTTCGACACCGTGAGCCATAGCAAACTTATAGAAATCCTCAGCCGTACGATAAAAGACGGCAGAGTGGTCAGTCTTATACACAAATATCTCCGAAGTGGTGTAATGAACAAAGGCTTGTTTGAAGCGAGCGAGGAAGGAACTCCCAAGGAGGACCGCTAAGTCCGTTGTTGAGTAATATCATGCTCAACGAATTGGACAAGGAACTCGAACGCAGAGGACTACCCTTTGTGCGCGCTATGCTGATGACTCGATGATATTCTGCAAGTCCAAAAAGGCTGCAATGCGAGTAAAGGCGAGTATAACCCGATTTATAGAGAATACTCTATATCTCAAAGTCAACAAGGAAAAGACCGTAGTGTCGTATGTGCGCGGAGTGAAATATCTCGGCTACTCCTTTTATGTGATGAAAGGCAAATGCCAACTCACGGTGCATCCAAAATCCAAAGCCAAGATGAAGTCAAGGTTGAAAGAACTGACAAGTCGCAGCAACGGATGGGGGATATGCCAAGAGAAAGCAGAAGCTGAAAGAATACATAAGAGGTTGGGTCGGCTATTATCACCTTGCCAATATGAAGCGTCTCTTGCTTGAAACAGACGAATGGTTAAGACGTAGAATCCGCATGTGTATATGGAAAGCTTGGAAGAAAGTCAAGACAAAAGTGGCAAACCTCATTAAATGTGGTATTAGTAAATACAAAGCATACGAATGGGGTAATACTCGCAAAGGCTATTGGCGTATAGCAGACAGCTACATACTGCATAGAGCTATAACAAAAAGAGCATCTATGTAGGGCAGGGTATGCTACTTTAATGGATGCGTATCTCGAATGGTATCCAAAATAGGAACCGCCGTATGCGGAACCGCACGTACGGTGGTGTGAGAGGTCGGAAAACGAAAGTAGGAAGAAAACTGCTTCGTTTATCAGACGCCGTTTTTTGCGAAAAATACAAGGCACTTATTTTAAAATAAGTGCCTTGTATTTTAAAATATATGGCTTGTATTTTTTGCAAGATGCCTTATGTTTTCGGAGCGTTCGCAAACGACTGAAAAAATGAGGGGAAAAACTTGCGAAAAAATCCGTCGGCATGTGGAGAAATCCGTGAAGTGTGTCTATGTGCAAGGGGAAAAGCGGAGAAAACCCTTTCAAAACAACGGCAAATATGCGCAATGCAGATTTTTTTGAATAATTAGTGTTTAAAAATCGTATATAAACAAGAAAAAATTTTAACTTTGTGGATTGAATCTGCTTTGCAAATGTTTTTGCAAGCGTGTAAAGCATATTGACAAAATAATTTGAAAACCGAATAGAGATGAAGACTTTTAATTTTTTGGCTTTTGACGTTGGCGCAACAAGCGGACGCGGAATGCTCGCCACTGTAACCGAAAACTCGTTTCAGATGAAAGAGATTTACCGTTTCCCTAATGCCATAATGGGAATACATGGTAAATATTACTGGGATGTTTACGCAATATTCGACAACCTGAAAAAATCGATAGCTGCGGCACGCGATTTGGGCGTAAAGCTCGACTCCATAGGCATTGACACATGGGGCTGCGATTTCGGTTATATTGCAGCCGACGGAACTCTGCTCGGTTTGCCGCGTGCCTATCGCGACCAATATACCGTGGGCACCCCGAAAAAACATACGAAATAGTGCCGCGCAAGGAACTGTATGCCCACACAGGAATACAGATCATGAATTTCAATTCCATATTCCAGATTTTCAAGGCAAAGGAAGAGAAATTCGCTCCGTGCATGAACGCGGACAAGATATTGTTTATCCCCGATTTGCTGTCGTACTTCTGCACCGGCAAAATGTTCACCGAATACACCGTGGCTTCTACTTCGCAGATGCTAAACGCCGCAACGCGCGACTGGGATAAGCCTTTGCTCGAGAAACTCGGCATAAACACTGACATGCTTCTGCCTCTTGTGCAGCCGGGAACGGAAATAGGTAAACTTCTTCCCGAAATAGCCGAAGAACTCGGCGTAGAGCCCATGCCTGTAATAGCTGTTGCGGGACACGACACGGCAGCCGCCATTGCGGCAGTGCCGGCAAGCGACGAGCATTTTGCTTATCTGAGCAGCGGAACATGGAGCTTGATGGGAATAGAAACCGAAAAGCCTATACTTACAGAGGAATCGTGCGCAAAGAACTATACCAACGAAGGCGGCATAGAGGGCACGACACGTTTCTTGAAGAACATAACCGGCATGTGGCTGCTTGAACAAAGCCGCAAGTGCTGGAGCAAAGAGGGCAGAAACTATGACTATGCGCAGATTGAGGCAATGGCTACGCAGGAGAAAGATTTCCCCTCGTATATTGACCCGGACGATCCGCGCTTTGCCAATCCCGAGAATATGGATGCCGAAATAAAGAAGTGTTGCAAGGAACGCGGCATGGCTGTTCCCGAGAACGATGCGCAAATGATTTCGTGTATCTATCACAGTTTGGCAAACAAATATCGCGAAGTGATAACCTCTCTTCAGGGCATGGCTTCGTTTACGATTGACAAGCTTCATGTCATTGGTGGCGGCTCGGTTAACAAATTCATGAGCCAGCTTACCGCCGACACCATAGGCATGCCGGTAATAGCAGGTCCCTCGGAGGGCACGGCAATAGGCAGCGCCATGATTCAGGCTCAGGCTGTGGGATTGTACAAAAACCGTTGGGAAATGCGCAAGGCTGTGGCTGAAGCAATAGGTACCAAAGGTTTATACGCCTAACAAGTAACAAAACCTATAATATATAAGATATGAAGAAAAAGTTTGTTTTCGTCATTGCTCTTGCTGTGCTTTTTGCGTTGCGACTTCGGCGCAAACCATAGAAAGACTGACCACCGAATATATGCAGACACCCGTAGGCATAGACGTGAAGCAACCTCAATTTGGTTGGCAAATGAAGAGCGATCGTTACGGAGCGGAGCAAAAAGCTTACAGACTTGTTGTTTCCGATTCGGAAGACAATCTGAATCGAGGCAACTATGTTTATGACTCCGGCAAAACAAATTCGGGACTTTCGGTGGGCATTAAATATGCCGGCGCAGCCTTGAAGCCTGCCACACGTTACTATTGGCGTGTAACCGTAACCGATGAAAAGAAAAAGGAAATCGATTCGCCCTTGTCATGGTTTGAAACCGGTTTGCTCGGTTCGCAATGGGACAACGCGCAATGGATTTCTTCGCCGCGCACACAGGTATCTCCTTATCGCAGCGACTTTGTTCTGGAATATGATGTGAAGAATGTGGGCAAGCCCGGACCTTCAACGTTTGTTTACGGCGCAAAAGGAGCGGACAGCTATTGCTATATAACGATAGACACGCGCAAACCGGCAAGACTCGTTGCGGGAGCGGTGCTCTCAAAAAAAGTGGAGTATCAGAATATTGACATCTCGAACATCATAACCTCGCAGGCTCTGACCAATCACCATGTAAGGATGGTTGTACACGGAGGCGGCGACTATAATTTGCAGATTCAGATTGACGGAAAACAAGTAAAAAGCAAAGAAGGAAAGAACGATTTCGGCGTAAATTGCATGCGCGACTCCGTGGGACGCAGCGATTGTCATTTATATGACATCGGCTATGTACAACAACTGGGTTTCGATGCACAATTTTCCGGAATATCAGTGTCGGATACCAAGTGGGACGTTCTTCTTGCTTCCGATCCCAAGACATATAACGCCGAAGGAAACGGAAAGCTTAACACGTGGACGTTTAACGAGGAGATAAATGCGCCGATGATGCGTAATGTCGTTAATATAGCCAAGAAGGTGAAGAGTGCAAGGCTTTACGCCACCGCAAGAGGCTTCTACAACTTCTATATAAACGGCAAGAAAGCCGGCGATGCCTATATGGCTCCCGGGTGGACCGATTTCCGCCACCGCATAATGTATGATACCTACGATGTAACCTCTATGCTGACCGATGGAAAGAATGCGCTGACCATAGAATTGGGCAACGGATGGTTCTGCAGCAATTGGGGCTGGACAGGATCGGGTTGGAGCGACCAGTATGGCTTTAAGCCTTCGGCAATGGCTATGCTGAAAGTAACTTACGAGGACGGCAGCAGTGAGAGCTTTGTTACAAACCGCGACTGGAAGGTTTCGGACAACGGACCGTTGTTTGTGGATAATCTTTATCACGGAGTTATCTATGATGCAAGGCGTGAGATTAACGGTTGGAAGGAAGTTTCTTTCGACGATTCCAAATGGCAACACGCGGATGTGCTGGCTGCTCCCGATAAAAACGTGGAGATTCAGGGATATGTGGGTATGAAAATCAAAAAACAACATAACTCTGAAAGCAAAATCCGTTAAGAAAATCGGCGGACGATACATCTTTGACATGGGACAAAACTTTGCCGGTGTGCCGCGTTTGAAAAATCTGCATGGAAAAAAGGGACAGCAGATAGTAATCCGTTACGCGGAAATGCTTTTTTCCCCGACAAGGCTCCCGAGAATCCCCGCCCACCTCTTACGAAAGCTGACTACGAACGCAATCGTGGCAATATGTATATGGACAATTACCGTTCTGCCATTTCCACAGATTTTTATACGTTCAAAGGCGATGCTGCCGGCGAAACTTTCGAACCTCCTTTCACACAACATGGCTATCGCTATATCTCTATAGACGGTTTGGACACGGCTCCGGTCTTGTCTGACGTGGAAGGCATAGTGTTGGAATCGATAGGCGAGCAATTCAGCCACTACGAGAGCGCAAATGCCGACATAAATCAGCTGTTTAATAACATTGTTTGGGGACAACGCAGTAATTTCCTCGCTGTTCCCACCGATTGTCCGCAACGTGATGAACGTATGGGCTGGACCGGCGATGCCAATGTCTTTTTGTCGTACCGCCACTTACAATATGATGACCGAACCTTTCTATAAGCGTTGGTTCTATACCGTTCGTGATCAGAAAAGTTCCAATGGCGATACCGGTGGTTACTATCCTTGCTTCGGCAATACCATGAATGGCGCAGACAATGCCAATATTGAAGCTGCTGCCGGGCGTGGTACGGGTTGGAGCGACTTTACTGTTATAATTCCTTGGCAGATGTATCAGCAATATGGCGATAAAGAATTTATAAGGGAGCATTATCAGTCGATGAAGAACTTTATGAATTATCTTGAAAGCAAAGCCAAGAACTATATTGCCCCTGATGCAACTTATTGGGGCGATTGGGTTGCTCCCGTTCCCACGAATATTTCTCTGCTTTCCACTGCTTATATGGGATATGATGCAAGAATTATGTCGGTAATGGCTAAAGCTCTCGGATATGATGCAGATGCGGAGCATTACGAGAAGCTTTACAAAAACGTCAGCGATGCTTTCGTGAAAACTTTCTTCGATGAAGAAGGATTTACAGTGATGAACGACGGAAAGAAAACCCGCATAAACACGCAGACATCCTATATACTCCCGCTCGAATTCCTTATCCTGCCGCAGGAAATTAAACAGAAAGCCACGGAACACCTTTGCAACAAAATTAAAGAGGATGGCAATCGATTGCAAACAGGTTTCCTCGGCACTCCTTATATATTAAATGTACTTTCCAACAATGGGCACAGCGATCTTGCCTATACTCTTTACACTCAAACAGAGTATCCTTCGTGGCTTTTCCCCGTTAAGCAGGGAGCAACTACCATGTGGGAACGCTGGAATTCTTATACAATCAAAGAAGGTTTCGGAGATGTCGGAATGAATTCGTTTAATCATTACGCTTATGGCGCGGTGGAGGAATGGATAATGTCTCATAACCTCGGAATTCAGCGCGATGAAAATAATCCGGCCTATAAGCATATTCTTATCGAGCCGGAGATTAATAGCGATTTCAAGAATGTCAAAGGCGGATTCCGTTCTGTTTACGGCGACATAGAAAGTGAATGGAACGTTACGGCATCCGGTGCAGAAATATCCTTCTCCATTCCGGCGAATACCACAGCTACTTTCTCGCTTCCTGTAAACAAGATGGGCGATTTGAAGATTGTGGAAGGCAAGAAAGGGGTTTCCAAGAAATCTTATGCCGGTGGCAAGGCGGTTTACGAACTTAAGTCCGGCTCTTACAAATTTATAAAGAAATAAATCAGTAATATCAAAAAATAAAAACAAACAACCATGAAAGAAGAACAAATAAAAAAGCTTACGAGCTTGCTAAAGCGCGTTACGCGGAGTTTGGAATTGATACCGATAAGGCTATCGAAACACTTGAAAGAACTCCTATCTCGCTGCATTGCTGGCAGGCTGATGACGTTGTGGGTTTTGAGCGCAACGAAGCTGCTTCGGGCGGTATTCAGACCACAGGTAATTATCCCGGCAAAGCACGCAATATCGACGAGTTGCGTCAGGACATTGACAAGGTTACGAGTCTTCTCGCAGGACACATGCGTTTGAATCTCCATGAAACTTACGGAGAGTTCGGCGGACAGTTTGTGGACCGCGACCAAGTGGAGGTAAAACATTTCCAAGGTTGGATGGAATGGGCAAAAGAAAGAAACATGAAGCTTGACTTCAATTCCACGAGTTTCTCTCACCCCCAAGAGCGGAAGTCTTACGCTTTCCAACCCCGACAAGTCCATTCGCGACTTTTGGATTGAGCACACAAAGCGTTGCCGCAGAATAGCTGATGCAATGGGAGCCTATCAGGGCGACCCCTGTATCATGAATATTTGGGTTCATGATGGAAGCAAGGATTACACTGTTGAGAAACTTCGTTATCGTCAGATTCTTAAAAGAGAGCCTTGACGAGATTCTCGCAGAAAATCTGCCTAACATGAAGCCTTGTCTTGAGGCTAAACTCTTCGGTATCGGTTTGGAAGCATACACCGTAGGTTCTCATGACTTCTATGCAGGCTATTGCGCAAAGAACAATGTGATTTACACTCTCGACACCGGTCACTACGAGCCCACCGAGAATGTTAGCGATGCCGTTAGTGCTTTTTGCTTCTCTTCGTTCCCGAGCTCATGCTTCACGTTTCTCGTCCCATGCACTGGGATTCCGACCATGTAACACTCTTTGACGATAATACCCGCAACTTGTTCTCGGAACTTGTTCGTGCCGACGCTCTTGATCGTGCTCACATAGGTCTTGACTATTTCGATGCTTCTATCAATCGTATCGGTGCTTACATCATTGGCGTTCGTGCTGCTCAGAAGTCTTTGCTTCAGGCATTCCTCGAGCCGCTTGACACTTTGCGCAAGTACGAGGACGAAGGAAAACTCTTCGAACGCCTTGCTTTGCTCGAAGAAGCCAAGACTCTTCCTGTTGGAGCGGTTTATGACTACTTCAACCTCAAGAACAATGTTCCTGTTGCCGAAGATTATCTCGCTGAGGTTGAGAAATACGAGCAGGAAGTTCTCTCAAAGCGTAACTGATAACACTGCGCGGAGATGGAAATTCTTTTTAGGATTATTGATTATTGCGATTGGAGCGTTCTGCCAAAGCAGTTGTTATGTTCCTATCAACAAGATTAAGAACTGGAGTTGGGAAAGTTATTGGATAGTTCAGGGAGTTTTTGCCTGGCTCGTGTTCCCGCTTCTCGGTGCACTGCTTGCGGTGCCCGCAGGACACTCGCTTTTCGAATTGTTTGCGGGAGCCGACAGTTTCCGACTCTCCATGACGGTTCTGTTCGGTGTGCTTTGGGGAATAGGTGGTTTGACTTTCGGACTTTCCATGCGTTATCTCGGAGTGGCTCTCGGACAATCCATCGCCCTCGGCACTTGCGCCGCATTGGGAACCATTATGGGTGCGGTGCTGTTGAATGTGTTCTTCCCCGAACTTGATGCGCTTTCCACTCTCACCGCAGCTGTTGTTATCGGTGTGGTGGCAACGCTCGTCGGAATTGCCATAATCGGTGTGGCGGGAGCCATGAAATCTGCTTCGCTTTCCGAAGAAGAGAAAAAAGCTGCCGTAAAGGATTTCAATTTTCCCAAGGGTATAGTCATAGCTCTGCTTGCCGGATTTATGAGCGGGTGTTTCAATGTGGGTCTTGAGTTCGGAAAAGACATTAACTTCGGCGATCTCACGAACCCAATGTTTCACACGCTTCCCGCAACCCTTCTCGTAACTTTCGGAGGCTTCATCACGAATGCCGTTTACTGTTTCTACCAGAATGGAAAGAACCATACGTGGGGAGACTACAAGAACGGTGGTGTTTGGGCTAACAATCTTTTGTTCTGCGCTCTTGCCGGAGCGTTGTGGTACTCACAGTTCTTCGGCTTGTCGCTTGGCAAAGGTTTCCTTACCTCTTCGCCCACATTGATGACCCTTTCGTTCTGCATCCTCATGGCTCTCAACGTTACGTTCTCCAATGTTTGGGGAATTATCCTCAAGGAATGGAAAGGCTGTTCAAACAAAACCATTGCCGTTCTCATTGCCGGCATTCTGGTGCTGATTGTATCGTGTTTCCTCCCGCAGTTGGTATAAACAAATAGAATTTTTCGAGGCGGACAGACTAATGACTGTCCGCCTTAATTTAATTAGCCCGTCAACGGCGGGCGGATAAAAAAGAATATAAAATGAAATCTGTACTCGAAGATTATCCTCGTGCCAAAGCCGAGGTAATGAAAGCTGCCGAGGTTGCCGGCTATTTGTGGCAAAAAGGCTGGGCCGAACGCAACGGTGGCAACATCACGGTTAACATCACGGAGCTTGTGGATGTGGAAGCTCTTTCAAAACTTCCTGCCATTGGTCCCGTAACTCCCATAGGCATGACGCTGCCCAACATTAAGGGCGGCATTTTCTATTGCAAGGGCACGGGCTGCCGCATGCGCGACCTTGCACGCCACCCCATGGACAACGGTTCGATCATTCGCGTTCTGCCCGACGGCGAAAACTACGAAATGATTGCCGACAATCCTGTAAAACCTACTTCCGAGCTTCCTTCCCACCTTGCCATACATGACGATTTGATAGGCAAAGGTTCTAAGTTCCGCGCTGTCATACATACTCATCCCATTGAGCTTGTTGCCATGTCGCACAACAAGGAATATCTGAAACCCGGTGTACTTACCCATTTGCTTTGGTCCATGATTCCCGAAACACGTGCTTTCTGTCCCAAGGGCTTGGGTATTATTCCTTACGAAATGCCTTCGAGCATAAAACTTGCCGAGGAAAACAGTCAAGGGATTGCAGGAACACAATGTTGTGTTGTGGGAAAAGCACGGTGTTGTTGCCATAGGCAATGATGCGCTTGAGGCTTTCGATGAAATCGATGTGCTTGTTAAGTCTGCGCAGATTTATCAGGATGCAAAATCCATGGGTTTTGAACCTGAAGGCATGAGCGATGAATCGATGAACGAACTTAAAGAGGCGTTCAATCTCTGACAAATAATTAACGTAATAGATTGCTCCCCGTTCCGCGTGCTGCAGGACGGGGATTTTCGTTTCTGTAATTTCGCTCCTGAACATTGCGTTTAGGAATATGCCCCGGATTAACCTGTGCGTGCCATACGCGGCGCGGGGCTGAAGCGTCCGTTTTCAGGCATTAAGCCGCCACTACGGTAGCGTGTCGCATGGGGCTACATTCTTCCGGCTCGTTCCGAAAAATGTTTCGGAAAACCGTGCGCCGTTAACACCGTGGCGGGACAAAAAAGTGTACCGAAACCACATTTTTCCTTTAATTTTTCCCATGTGTTTTGACGCGAAAAAAACACATGGCTTGTTGTGAAAATACAAGGCACATATTTTTAAAATAAGTGCCTTGTATTTTAAAATATATGCCTTATATTTTCGGACATGTCAAACACATTGAAAAACAAAGTCTTACAAAAGGGACAAAAATGCCTCGAAAAATTGTTGCAAAACGTGTCCGATAATCGGCATTGAGGTATGCTCTGTGTCCCTCGGTTTTGCGTGCGCAAAAAGTAATTGCTGCCATGTTTATGTTGAAATGTCGGAGAAAGTTGCCCGAAAAACGATAAATCGTGCAGTTTTATACAATAAAGATATGTGTTGTTCGTTATTTATTTACTGTGTGCCGTGCAAAATAAAGGCGGAAAGATTCTGCTCCGTCGGAAAAATGGGGGACAACCGTGCTGTAATTTTTAATTGTCCCCCATGGTTGGGCTCCAAAAGCCGTCTCCGTCCAATATAAGAATCTAAGCATACTAACGTTTTTTAACGACGGCAGGCGGTTATTAGAGCATAAATGGCGATGACCCTTCATCGCTATGCTAAAAACTATGTGTCTCGTTTCGAAAAGAAACTATTTTCCCCTTACAAGGGACTTTCGGGCATGGTGATGCCACTGTTTTTGCATGAAATGGGAAATCGGCTTGCGCTTGCAGATTGTCTCAAATCCTGCGCTCTTTGCTGTACTTGTACAGCGTGATGTGTTTTCGAAAAAATTCAGCACCAAGTTAGTAAAAACTTTTGATAGATCGTGCAAGATTTTTGAAAAACTTTTTGTTTTCGATGAATTTTTTGTTTTTATGTCGCCAAACGCGCAAAATGACAGCCTTCTTCGATGAGGTTGGGGCTTTAATGCAAAACGTGGTTGACTGATTAGGCGGAACATCCCGTTAAAGAAAAAAATAATGATGCAAATCCCTGTCGCGTAAATGAAATTAATTCATACATTTGCAGTTGTCTGACACAAGTGTCAGCTTTCGCGAAAAATAACATTTATGACATTATATAAGGTAGGTATTGATATTGGTTCCACAACCGCCAAGATTGTGGCTCTTGACCCTTCTGGCAAACCGGTTTACACTAATTATGTGCGCCATCAGGCTCGTGTCAAAGACTGTATTGCGGACTTTTGCAGCGATTTGCGGCGCGTGGCGGGCGATTCGCTTCTCAGCATCAGCGTAACGGGTAGTGTGGGCATGGGAGTCTCGGAGCGTTGCAACGTTCCCTTTGTACAGGAAGTGGTGGCTGCGGCTAATTATGTGCGCTGTGCCCATCCCGAAGCCAAAACAATGATTGACATTGGTGGCGAAGATGCAAAAGTGGTGTTTTTTGACGGCGGTCGTGCAACCGATTTGCGCATGAACGGAAATTGTGCAGGCGGAACGGGGGCATTTATTGACCAAATGGCAATTTTGCTCCACGCAAGCAATGACGAACTCAACGCTCTTGCGCTCCGTTCCACGCAGGTTTATCCCATGGCTTCGCGTTGCGGCGTGTTCAGCAAGACAGATATTCAAAACCTTATAGCCCGCAATGTGCCGCGTGAGGACATTGCCGCTTCCATTTTCCATGCCGTGGCGGTGCAAACGGTAACAACTTTGGCTCACGGCTGTGTAATTACTCCGCCTGTCATGTTTTGCGGAGGACCTTTGACGTTTCTATCGGGTTTGAGGAAAGCCTTTTCCGATTATCTCGGATTTGCCGAAAACGAAATAGTACTTCCCGAAAACGGAAGCATAATTCCCGCGTGGGGAGCGGCTCTTGCCGAAAACGGAATGCAGACATCGGCTCGCGAATTTGAGCAACTTGTGTCTTCCGCACTCTCTTTGAAAGTTCACTCATACCTTAGTCTTCCGCCGATATTCGAAGGTAAGGAAGACTATGAGCATTGGCGCAAAAATCTTGGGGGAAACGCTTTGCGGCGTGTGGCTCCCGGTAAAGGGAATCAGGAAGCTTTTATAGGCATTGACTCGGGTTCCACCACCACCAAGGTGGTTGCTCTGTCTCCCGAGGGAAATCTGCTGTTTTCTTACTATCATAACAACGACGGCGACCCTATAGGCACTGTGGAGAAAGGACTCGAGCTGCTGAAAAAAAAGAGTGCGAGAAGCACGAAACCAATTTGAAAATCTCCGGTTCCTGCTCCACGGGCTACGGCGAAGACCTAATAAGGGCGGCATTCGGATTGGGTGGCGGAATAATCGAGACCATTGCCCACTATCTTGCCGCAAAAAACATAAGTCCCGAGGTTTCTTTCATCCTTGATATAGGCGGACAGGACATGAAAGCCATTTTCGTGGACCACGGAGTAATAAACCGCATAGAAATAAACGAAGCATGTTCGTCCGGCTGCGGTTCGTTTATCAGTACATTTGCACGTTCGCTCGACTATGACGTTAACGATTTCGCCCGTGCCGCATGTACTTCCGATGCTCCCTGCGATTTGGGGAACACGCTGTACCGTGTTTATGAATTCAAAAGTGAAACAGGTGTTGCGCGAAGGGGCTACGGTTGCCGATATTGCGGCAGGACTTTCATACAGTGTGGTGAAAAACTGCCTGTATAAGGTTTTGCAGCTCAAAAACACCTCCGAACTCGGAAAATATATGTGGTTGTGCAGGGCGGAACAATGCGAAACGATTCAATTGTTCGCGCTCTTGAAAAACTTGCGTCCACACATGTTAACCGCAGCGACAGTCCCGAGTTGATGGGTGCGGTAGGTTGCGCACTCTATGCCATGGAGCATAAATCCGACGAGGCAACCGAGGCGGGCAGTGTGGAAGAAATGCTTTCGCGTGCCAAATATACCACGCGACGCACCCGATGCAAGGGATGCGAAAACCAATGTACGGTTACGCATTACCTATTCCCGGGAAACCGCAAGTATTATTCTGGAAACCGTTGCGAACGTGTTTTCTCCAATCGCGGAACAAAGGCAAAACCCGGCAGAAATGTTTATCCGCAGAAGTACCGGCTTTTGTTCAATCGCGAATGTAAGGTGGAGAAGCCCGTATTTACCATCGGCATACCGCGTTGTCTGAACATTTATGAGGATTATCCTTTCTGGCATACCTTTTTGAATTCATGCGGCATACGTACAGTGCTCTCCTCAGAAAGCAGTTACGCCGACTACGAACGTAACGCAAACTGCGTGATGAGCGATAACATTTGTTTTCCTGCCAAACTTGTTCACAGCCATATAGCAGATCTCGAACGCAAGGGCGTAGATAGAATTTTCATGCCCTTTGTAGTTTTTTTGAACGCAAGGAGAAAGGACAGCAAAACAGTTATAATTGTCCGATAGTTTCGGGATATTCCGAAGTTGTTAACAGTTCCCAGTCGCCCAAAGTGCCGGTTGAAAGTCCCGTTGTTACTTTCAAAAACCGCAAACTGCTGCAGAAACAAATGGAAGAATGGCTTTCACGATTCGGAATTGCATCGAAAACCGTGCGCAGTGCTTTGTCGGCAGCCGAAGAAGCCGAAAAACAATATCGCGAACGCCTTGCCGAGATAAACAGAGAGGTTCTCGAAGAAGCAAGGCGGGAAAAACGTCTCGCCATTCTCCTTGCCGGTCGTCCTTATCATACAGATCCGCTCATTCAACACCGGGTTGCGGAGATGGCAACGGCAATGGGTGTTTACGTAATAACGGATGATATTGTTTATGACGAGAAACTTTCAATTGACGATACGATATATCTTTCGCAGTGGGCTTATCCCAACCGCATTCTCAAAGCTGCCAAATGGGCGGGGCTACAACCGGCAGACGTGCAGTATATGCAGCTCACATCTTTTTGGCTGCGGTCCCGACGCTTTTCTGACAAACGAAGTGCGGGCTACGCTTGAGAGATTTCACAAAAACCTTACGCTCCTTAAAATTGACGATATAGATAATGTGGGATCTATTAAGTTGCGTGTGCGATCGCTTGTGGAAAGTTTGAAAATAAGCCACGACAAGACGCAAAGCCGCGTGAAGCCTTTCGAAACCACTCCTGCGTTTACGAAAGCCGAACGTAAACGCACCATTATAGCACCGTTTTTTACGCCTTTCCTTTCGCCGTTGATTCCTGCGGCTATGAAAGTGGCGGGATTCAATGTTGTGAATCTTCCCATGAGCGATTCGGAATCGGGAGAACTGGGTTTGAAATATTCCAACAACGAAGTCTGCTATCCGGCAACTCTTATCGTGGGCGATGTAATAAAGGCGTTCAAGAGCGGACGCTTCAACCCGGACGATACAGCCGTTGCCATTACGCAGACTGGAGGTCAGTGTCGCGCCAGCAACTATATAGCACTCATTAAACGCGCTTTGCTGTCGAACGGATACCGAAACACGCCTGTCGTGTCGCTTTCATTCGGAAGCGGAATTGACAATTACCAGCCTGGATTCAAGATTCCATGGCTCAAATTGCTTCCGGTGGCTCTCAGCACCATGTTGTACAGCGATGTAATTGCCAAAATGTATTACGCCACGGTTTCGCGCGAAAAGGAAAAGGGTGTGGCAGCGAAGCTAAAGGAAAAATTCCTTGATATTGCAAAGCCTGTGATAGAAAGAAATAATGCCGACGCCCTTCCTGAGCTTGTGAGAAAGGCTGCAAAGGAGTTCAATGATGCTTGCACGGACATCAAGACCGCCAAAGTGGGAATTGTGGGTGAGATTTTCCTTGAATTCAATCCTTATGCCCAGAAAAACGTTACCGACTGGCTCATTGCGCAAAGGCTTGAGGTTGTGCCGCCGCTGATAACGGATTTCTTTACGCAAAGTTTCGTGAACCGCGAAACCAAAACCGTTCAATGCTTCAGCGCAAGAGCATTCCCGATGTCGTTGTCAATTGGCTTTATCGCAAGGTACAGAAGCGCATGGACGTTTTCAACGATGCGGCATCGGCGTTCAGATATTACACCCCTTTTGACGATATTTTTGAAAAGGCAAAGCGGGCTTCGAAGATTATTTCGCTTAACGCGCAGTTTGGCGAGGGATGGCTCATTCCGGGAGAGATTTCCACTTATGTCGCTCACGGAATTAATCATGTGGTAAGCCTTCAGCCTTTCGGCTGCATTGCCAACCACATAATAGAGAAAGGCATTGAGAAAAAACTCAAGACAATGTTTCCGGAACTGAACATTCTTTCGCTCGACTTTGACAGCTCGGTGAGCGATGTGAATATCGTTAATCGTTTGCTGTTGTTCATTGATAACGTAAGACAATCGAGATGAGCGAAAAGACATACGGCGGACAGGAAATGGTAATGATTGACTCGGCTCGCAGACTTTTTATTGAAAAAGGCTTCGAGGACACAACCATGTGCGACATTGCCGAATTGGCGGGTGTGAACCGTTCCACGCTCCACTATTATTTTCCCAACAAGGACGTAATGTTCAAGGCGGTGTTCTCGTCCATTGTCGAGACTCTCATGCCGCGTTTGCGCGAAATAATGTCGAGCGACAAACCGCTCATCGAGCGTCTTGCGCTTGTGGTGGACGAGTATTTCGAGAGGTTTCTCGAGAATCCGTCGATACCGGGCTTCATAATTTCCGAAATACAGCGCGATGTGGAGCATTTCATTGCCACTGCGAGAGAAATGCACTATGACAAAGTTTTTTCGCTTGTGCGCGATGTGCTGAACAGCGAGATGAAAGCGGGAAGATTGAAGCAAGTGCCCATGTACACGGTCTTTACTGCTTTTTACGGCAACATTGCTTTCCCGTTCATAACCAAGAATCTTTTTGTTTCGTGGTTTAATATGGACGAGAACGAGTATCGCGCCATGATTATGGAGTGGAAAAATATTTGCTCATGCAGATTTCTAATCTTCTTGTGGAGGAATAAACATATTTGATATGGAACATCATCATCACCATTCTGAGAAACTCACGTCGCTCAACGGCGTTTATATTTTCGCAATAGCCTTGAACATGCTTTTCGTGGTTGTGGAAGCCGGCATTGGCTTCAGCCGCAATTCGTTGGGGCTTGTGTCGGATGCGGGACACAATTTGAGCGATGTGTTCAGCCTTCTGCTGGCTCTCTTTGCCTTTGAACTTGCCAAAGTCCCGGCTAAAAAGGGATACACATACGGATATAAGAAAGGCAGCGTGCTCATATCCCTGCTCAATGCAATAATTCTGCTCGTTGCCGTGGGAGCAATTGTGGTGGAGAGCATTCATAAATTCTCCGATCCCCGACCCGTTGACGGCGCGGCGGTTTCGTGGACGGCGGGCATAGGAATACTGATTAACGGACTGAGCGCGTGGTTGCTCATGCGCCATAAAAAGCGAGACATCAATGCCGAAGGCGCGTTTCTTCACATGCTTGCCGACACGCTCGTATCGGTTGGCGTGCTTGTTTCGGGCTTCGTCATTTCATATACAGGCTGGTATGTGATAGATCCGATAATCAGTCTCGTGATAGTAGTGGTCATTCTCTTTTCCACATGGCATCTGCTTTCGCAGAGTCTGCGCCTGTCGCTTGACGGAATACCCGAAAACATAGACATATCCAAGGTAAAGAACGACATAACCTCTCTGTCTCATGTGGAAGACGTTCATCATGTTCACGTGTGGGCAATAAGCACCGAGGAGTCGGCACTCACGGCTCATGTGGTGGTGGATTGTAACGAGAACATGGAGGAAGTGAAGCACCGGATACGCGAAAAGTTGGCGGAAGACGGAAGAACCCATGCCACCCTCGAACTTGAGCATCATGGCGAGCATTGCTGCTGTCCGGGCGACTGACAAGGGAAAATCCGGGTTTTCTGCGGTTTTGTGGAAGCGGCTAATAATCAGACAGATAAGTCGAAATTTACGATTCTTGTAAGTTGCTGTTAATCAGAAGCTTGGAATGGCAAAAAATATAAGGCATATATTTTTGAAATACAAGGCACTTATTTTAAAAATATGTGCCTTGTATTTTTTACGACAAGCCATGTGTTTTTCCCCGAAAATAATCATCGCCTGAAATTCGTGGGATTTCAGTCCGGAAAAATCCCGAATTAATGTCCGAAAAAAGCATACGGCAATTCCCGAACGTAAGCGCGCCGTAAAAGTGTGGGCGAAAATTCGGCGGAGTAAGCATGCAAGTGCCGTTATGTTGCAAACTAAAATTGTCAAAAGTAAAATGCCCGGAGCGTGAAGCGTATTTTTTGGAGAATGTTTCCTTTACATTTGAAAATAAACGAGAACCTTGGCGCGGCGTTAATCGGAAAATGGGTAATTTTGTGTCGTAGGTTGCACTACCGGGGCTTTACCCCAAATAAAAAAGGAATGTAATTCGTATAATTCATAAATTTCAAACATTATGGCAAGATTTCAGAAGTCAGATTTGGAAGCAAAGTACGGAATAACCGGTACTACCGAGGTTCTGTATAACCCTTCCTATGAGGTATTGTTCAATGAAGAAACAAAACCCGAACTAACAGGCTATGACAAAGGTCAGGAAACCGAACTCGGCGCAGTGAACGTAATGACAGGTATATATACCGGTCGTTCTCCTAAGGACAAGTTCATCGTTGACGATGCTAATTCTCACGACACCGTATGGTGGGATTCTGAAGAATATCATAACGACAACCACCGCGCAAGCGAAGCAACTTGGAATACTCTCAAAGAGCTCGCAAAGAAAGAGCTTTCAAACAAGAAGCTTTATGTGGTTGACGGTTTCTGCGGTGCTAACAAAGACACCCGCATGAAGGTACGTTTCATTGTTGAGGTTGCTTGGCAGGCTCACTTCGTAACCAACATGTTCATTCGTCCGCAAAGCGAAGAAGATTTCGAGCAGGAGCCCGATTTCGTTGTTTACAACGCATCAAAGGCTAAAGTAGAAAACTGGAAAGAGCTCGGTCTTCATTCTGAAACCGCTGTGCTCTTCAACGTAACTTCAAAAGAGCAAATCATTCTCAACACCTGGTATGGCGGCGAAATGAAGAAAGGTATGTTCTCAATGCAGAACTATTTCCTTCCTCTTAAAGGAATCGCTTCCATGCACTGCTCTGCAAACACCGACAAGAATGGCGAGAACACCGCAATCTTCTTCGGTCTTTCAGGAACAGGTAAGACAACTCTTTCTACCGATCCGAAACGTAAGCTTATCGGCGACGACGAACACGGATGGGACGACAACGGCGTGTTTAACCTTGAAGGCGGTTGCTATGCAAAGGTTATCAATCTTGACAAGGATGCAGAACCTGACATCTACAACGCAATTCACCGCGACGCACTTCTCGAAAACGTTACTGTTGATGCGGAAGGCAAGATTGACTTTGCAGATAAGAGCGTAACCGAGAATACTCGTGTTTCTTATCCTATCTATCACATCAAGAACATCGTTCGCCCTGTTTCTCACGGTCCCGCTGCAAAGCAGGTTATCTTCTTGAGCGCAGACGCATTCGGCGTTCTTCCTCCGGTGTCAATCCTTACTCCGGAACAGACTAAGTATTACTTCCTCTCTGGCTTCACAGCTAAGCTTGCCGGCACAGAGCGTGGTATTACCGAACCTACTCCTACATTCTCCGCTTGCTTCGGTCAGGCATTCCTCGAGTTGCATCCTACAAAGTATGCAGAAGAACTCGTGGCACACATGAAGAAGAGCGGCGCAAAGGCATATCTCGTGAACACAGGTTGGAACGGTACAGGAAAGCGTATCTCGATTCGCGATACTCGTGGTATTATCGATGCAATCCTTGATCACTCAATTGATGCAGCTCCCACAAAGACTATTCCTTTCTTCGATTTCGTAGTTCCTACAAAGCTCGAAGGCGTAGACCCGGTATTCTCGATCCTCGCGATACTTATAAGAACGCAGCGGAATGGGAAGAGAAAGCAAAAGATCTTGCAGCTCGCTTCATCAAGAACTTCAAGAAATATGAAGGCAACGAAGCCGGAAAAGCACTTGTTGCTGCCGGTCCGAAGCTCTAATATTCGAAACCATATAGTAAACCTCCCCGCAACTCTCTTGTTGCGGGGAGGTTTTGTTATATATCCCCGCTGCTCTCGTATTATAAATTCGCTATTACATGTTATTATTTTGTCGTTAGTGGCTTTTCGTCCTCCGCTTGCTGTTTTTTGTTCTCCATTCGTTGCTTTTCGTTTTCTGTTTGCTGCTTTTTATCCATCGTTTGTCGCTTTTCTTCTGCCGTTTTTTATTTCATGTCTGCCTTTGAACGTTGTACTTTTTGCAGGTTGTTCTTTCTGTTTTGTTTGTTTCCGTTTTTCGTTTATAACAAATACTCTTTTTTTGCTGGAAATCTAAGAAAGTGGAAAACTTTTCGCTTTTGCAAAATAAAAGGAATTGCCTGTTTGGAAAAGAAAAAGATTTGTATATCAGAATATTTTGCTTTTTATGTTAAAGTAAAAGTTTTCTATTTTGGGAAACTTTGAAAAATTCTCGGCGAAAAAAGTTTTTCTTTTTCGGGAAATTATTTCTTTGTTTTGTGGTTCGCATGTTGTCCGAAAATTATATCTTTGTAAACGAAAAGGGATGCGAAAAGCGAGGCGAGATAATGCAAATTGTTAAGATTTCGACAGATACGAATGAAAAAGCCTCAGGGCTTTGCGATAAAACACCTTGGAAATAGTAATTGGGCGGTTGCAAAAAAAAAGAAAACTTTGTCCCGATAAAAACATAAACCTGTCAAAGACTAAAACCTATAAAGAATATGTGTTATGACAATTTCTTAATTACCAAACGAGACGGAACCACAGAACGTTTCTCTCTTGAGAAAATAAAAAGCGCGATATTAAAAGCTTTTGAATCGGTAAGCGAACATGTTCACGCCGAAGACATTCAGCGCGTAATGGACAACCTTCGTTTTTGCAACGGAATGAGTGTTGAGGACATTCAGAACCAGGTTGAAATCGCCCTTATGCGTGAGAATCATTACAAGGCTGCGAAATCTTTCATGCTTTACCGTCAGAAACATTTCGAAGACCGTGAGATTCGCAACAAGTTGAAGTTTTCTTATTGATTATTGCAAAGCTTCCAATCCCGCCACGGGTTCAAAATACGATGCCAACGCAAATGTGGAGAACAAGAACATAGCCACTCTTATCGGCGAGCTTCCAAAATCCAATTTCATCCGTTTGAATCGTCGTTTGCTCTGTGATAAGATAAAGGAAATGTATGGCAAAGAGCTTGCCGACCGTTATCTTTATCTTCTCGAGCACCATTTTATATATAAGAACGATGAAACGAGTCTTGCAAACTATTGTGCGAGCATCACCATGTATCCTTGGTTGATAAGCGGAACCAAAAGTATCGGCGGAAATTCCACTGCGCCCACAAACCTCAAGTCGTTCTGCGGCGGATTCATAAACATGGTGTTTATTGTATCGAGCATGCTCAGCGGCGCGTGCGCTACTCCCGAATTCCTTATGTATATGTCTTATTTCATAGGGCTGGAATACGGAGAAGATTACTATAAGCACGCCGATGATGTGGTGGATCTTTCAAAACGTCATCGTACTCTTGATAAAATAATCACGGATTGTTTCGAGCAGGTAGTATATTCCATTAACCAACCCACGGGTGCGAGGAATTTCCAAGCTGTATTTTGGAACATTTCCTATTATGACAAGAACTATTTCGAGAGCATTTTCGGAGATTTCCGTTTCCCCGACGGTTCAAAACCCAATTGGAATGCGCTCAACTGGCTTCAGAAACGTTTCATGAAGTGGTTTAACGCCGAGAGAACCAAGACTGTGCTTACTTTCCCTGTTGAAACAATGGCTCTTCTCTCAAAAGACGGCGACGTTGTGGACAAAGAGTATGCCGATTTCACTTCCCAGATGTATGCCGAGGGACATTCTTTCTTCACATACATGAGTGATAATGCCGATTCCCTTGCTTCGTGCTGCCGTTTGCGCAATGAGATTCAGAATAACGGTTTCAGCTACACACTTGGTGCCGGCGGTGTTTCCACGGGTTCAAAGAGTGTGCTCACTATCAACCTTAACCGTTGTGTTCAAGAGGCTACGCGCCAGGGCAAGCCTTATCTTGACTATATTGCAGAGGTTGTGGACATCATGCACAAGGTTCAGATTGCTTACAACGAGAATCTGAAAGATCTTGCATCGAAAGGAATGCTTCCTCTGTTTGATGCTGGTTACATTAATATATCCCGTCAGTATCTTACAATAGGTGTTAACGGTCTTGTTGAGGCTGCGGAATCTTTGGGATATACTATTTCCGACAATCCCGAGTATTTGAAATTTGTTCAGGGCGTACTCGGCACGGTGGAATACTATAACAAAAATACCGTTCCAAGGATGTTATGTTCAACTGCGAAATGATTCCTGCCGAGAACGTAGGTGTGAAGCACGCACGTTGGGACAGGGAGGACGGTTACTATGTTCCGCGCGACTGCTACAATAGTTATTTCTACGTGGTTGAAGATGCCAACACGCACATACTTGAAAAGTTCCGCCTTCACGGACATAAATTCATAGAACACCTTACCGGCGGCTCGGCTCTCCACATGAATCTCGACGAACATCTGAGCCAGAAACAATATCGTCAGCTTCTCAGAGTTGCAGCAAAGGAGGGATGCAATTACTTTACGTTCAATGTGCCTAACACAGTGTGCAACGACTGCGGACACATTGACAAGCGTTACCTCAAAGAGTGTCCTGTGTGCCACAGCAAGAACATTGACTATCTCACACGTGTCATAGGCTATCTGAAGCGCGTTTCCAATTTCTCCATGGACCGTCAGAAGGAGGCTGCACGCCGTTATTATGACAATCCCGTGCGCGACAAGGACAGCATGGAGACTGCATCCGCCGAGACAAAAGCCAATAATTGATTTCGTAAAGGGATGCTGAAATTTGTAGGATACGACATCGTTTTTCAGGAAATACCCGACGAAACGACTCTTGCCATAAACCTTTCGCTTTGTCCCAATCGTTGCAAAGGCTGCCACAGTCCGTATCTTCGCGAGGACAGGGGAGAGGAGCTTACGGTTGAGGCTCTCGACAATATGATTTCGGAATATGTGGGCGAAGTTACCTGCATTTGCTTCATGGGTGGCGACAACGACCCGCAGGGCGTGGCTTTGCTTGCACGCCATATACACGAACATTTTTCGGGACGGTTTCTAACGGGGTGGTATTCGGGCAAACCGGATTTCCCGAAAAGACTTCGACAGCGAGGCATTCGATTTCGTGAAGATAGGACCGTATGTTCCCGAGAACGGACCGCTCAACAAGCCCACAACCAACCAGAGACTCTATCGCATAAGCCATGATGGCAGTGAGCCGCAGGACATTACCGAAAGATTTTGGCGAAAATAACATAACGACAAGAATATAACAATTCAATTTTACACGAAGATTCCCGTCCCGAAGTGATTTCGGGTCGGGAATCGCTTTTTTGATGTTGCGGCACCGCTTGCGAAGCGTTCCGGAAGCCTTAAAAATTCGCCTTTGTAAGTTGTTGAAAATCAAGTATCATTTTCTGCGAAAAATATAAGGCACTTATTTTAAAATAAGTGCCTTGTATTTTAAAATACATGGCTTGTATTTTTCACAAGATGCCTTATGTTTTTTCCTATGTTATGACGGGAGGTGAATTTTGATAAGGATTACTGCTCTTTTTAAGGCATGGCGCATGAAAAATATCAGGGAAAACATGATGTCCGAACCATGGAAAAACGCGGTGAGCGTATGGCGCACGGACATATTGCGCATGCGTTTCAAAAAATATGGCTTTATTTGTTCCCGAGGCTTGTTGTCGCCGGCGCGTCAAACCGTCCCTGCGGCTTTGTATGCGTTCTGTTCTGTGGCATGCGGCTCTTATTCCACGTCATACCATTCGTCGTCGTTGTTGTCCGTGTTGTTGTCATCGGGATATGAGTTGCTGTCGTCGTCGGAATCCTCGCTTTCTGCATTTTCCTGCGCATTCGACGGCAAATCGTCCTCCGACTGATAAATATCCGTCTGCTTGTCGAGCTGAAGCTCGGGCTTGATTTTGAGCGGAGCAAATGTCTTGTCGTAGAAGTTAAGATAGTCGGCAATGCTGAAGTCTGTGCCGAGTTTTTCAAGGTTTGCCTTTGAAATTATAATCAGTTTGGCGTGGGCAAAGTGGCGGCGCACACTTGGCGTGTTATACAGCAGTTGCGCGTAAGAGTGAGCTTCGTCGAAGTTTGTGAAACCTTTCACAATCATTTCGCCGAGTCCCTCGGCTGTGGTCTGCTCCAACTCGAAATTGCGTACCGCAAAATTCGTAAAATTATAGCGTGCCACATCATACAGAAGCTGGTTCTCGTCCACGGAATCGGTGGGGTAGGCAATTATGACGTTAAAGTCGGTGTTTCTCTCCGATGAAAGTTGGCGTGCAAGCTCTATGGAGTCCAACACAGCCGCATCGCCCTTGCTTCTTCGCGTCCAAAGCGAACCGATGTCATACATGCCGCTGCCGGGAATCCTACCTTCTTTTATGCCTTTGAGCATGGACTGCGCCAGAGGCGTGATGTCGTCTTTGGGATATGCTTTCACGAGCGTGTCAAGCTCGTTGCGGAACACCTCTTTTGCCCTTCGGCAAGGTTGGAAAGGGCATCGAGAAACATAAATTTGGGACGGTTGTCGCCATCGGGGAAACGGTTCTTCGACAGTGCGGCATTTTTCAGCACAACTGCGGCGTTGCCCTCGCGAAAAGCATTGTAGGTGGCGGTGTATAGCGAATCTTCAAGATGTTTGCCGTATTTGGAATCGTACTCATAGTTCGGGTCGGTTATCAACTTGGCAAGTTTGTCCTCGGAATACTTTTGCGCCAGTTCGTTCTTGTATTGTTGAGCCAACTGGTGGTTTCCCATTTGCGATTCGAGCAGGAACAGCTGATACAGCACCTCATTCATTTTTTTTCGTATGTGGGATACTGCGTGTAAACTCTCGTGAGACTTTTTTCGGCAAGAGCATAATTGGCGAGTTCGTCTTTCTCTATTACGCCGGCAGCATGGAGATTTTCCATAATTTTCTTGTTGCTCGCCTCAATGTCTTCTTCGGTTTTGGGAAGTTGTTCGAGATAGTACTCCCTCGTAAGCTTTTCGTTGTCCTTATCTTTGTCCGAAGTCTTTTCTTTCTTGTCGTCTTTTTTTGCAGAAGCGGTGTCGGCAGCGGCTTTGGGCGTTTGCGTTGTGGTATCTTTGGGTTGTGTGCTTTCGTCGCCCTCCTCGCCGGTGGTTTCTCCGTTGTCGTTTTGCGCGGAAAGCTCTTTGTTCGACCTTCGCCAGTTGTCGGCAAGTTCACGTTCGCCCCATTGACGGGCAAATGCCTGTTTACCGTTTTCAACCGCCGTGGGATTGTAGAAATACCAGGCTTTTTGTCGTCGCCGGTGTTTGTCGAGGCGGCAGAAGCCTGATTGTTGTTTTTATTTGCGTTGCCGGCGGCGTTTTTTGTGCCGGTGTTTCCCTTGTTTCCCGAAAGAATGGCTTTGCGACGCTCTTCGCGAATGCGTTTCTTCTCCAATTCTATGGCTTTGTCGAACACGGCGTTCTGCTTGTCGGTCGGCATTTTTGCGAGAGCCTGCATGCTGTCTTGCACAAACACAGCTGCCGTGTGGGGTTCGAGTTTTGTTATTACTTTGTTCAGAGCCTGTATGCTGTCGTAGTCTTTTCGTTCCTTGCTAATCATGCCTGCGCCTTTGCTCAAGCATCTGCGGCAGGCGGTAAACTCGTTCCGGCTGTAGTAGATGCCGGCGAGTTTCAACAGCAACGCTCCTTTTTCCACGCCGCTGCGCGTGGATTTTGAAACACCTTGCTCGTAGGCTGCCACGGCTTTGTCGGTGTCGTTCGCGGCAAGGTGAATGTTGCCAATGGCATGGTAAATCTGGTCGCTGTATTTGATGTTTTTGGCTTTTTTTGCCATGCGGTTCAGGCGTGAAAGCATGGCTTTTGATTTTCCTTTGGAAACTACTTCCGCCTGAAGCACGCGGGCGTTGAGCTGTACCTCATAGGGAGGACTGAGACTTGCTACTTTTGAAAGCGATTTGTATGCCTGTTTCTTGTCGCCCTTGAGATTGTAAATCTGTCCCAGCAGAAAATGGATTCTTGCCTTTGCCTGCGAGCCTTTTGTATGCTTTTGCCATTCGCACGAGATAGGGAAGTGCTTCGTCATACTTTTGTTGGCGCACATAAAAGTCGGCATACGAGGCATCGAGTGTTTTTCTTGGCGGAATGGGGTACGCTGTCGCGCCCTATTTTATTGCGAAAGATGTCTTCGGCATCATAAAACCAGTTGAGTTCGAGTAACATGCGGCAAGCCATGCGCGGCTTTCGGCGAGCACGTCCGGTTCGGCGGCATAAAGGCGGTTGATGTATGAGAACGTGGATGCGGCTTCGATGAATTCGCCTTTGTGGAATTGTGAAATACCCATGAGCATCCACGCATTTTTCAGGAAAGGATTGTATTCTTTTTTTGCAAGAATCTTTTTTTGTTTGGGCGTGCGTTTGCGTGTACGGTTTATTTTCGGCTTGCGTTTTATGGAGTGGTTTTTAATGGCTTTTTCGCATTTCTCGATAGCCGTGTTGAAACTGCTCTTTCCCATGTCGGCTGTGCCTTTGTTGCTCACGGCAAAGACGGGAAGCATTTCGGTGAAATTGTCTTTGTTGCCTTGCTGTTGGGCAAGCACTCCCTGTTTGTAAGCCTCGTGTCCGTTGAAATATGTGTTGTATCTTGCGGTGAACGAGTGGTAGAAGCGCGTTACGGGTGTGTTTTTGCTTGTGGTGCATGCGGCAAGCACTCCCACAAGAATTAGTAACAGACAGATATGTAACGTGTATCGCTTCACAGGGGTGATGAGTTTTGTTTGCGCCATGCCGGTTGCGACTGCGCACAATATATTTATTAACGATAAAGTGGCGGGGGTTATTGCAGGGAATGGGTATAAAAAGACGCGAAAAGAGATATTTTAGGGGAAAACGGGGTTGGGACTAAGTTGTATGGCGTGAATTTTTGAAGCTATGTGAAGGCAGAAAAAAAAAAAACACATGGCTTTTTGTTTGAAAATATAAGGCATATATTTTGAAATAAGTGCCTTGTATTTTAAAAAATAAATGCCTTGTATTTTTGACCATTTGCAAACATCGGATAAACAATGACTTACAAAAGGGGCAAAATGAACCTGAAAAAACGAGAAACGGCGTGCCCTGAAGCACGCCGTTTCCTATGTTGTTTGTGGGGTTCGCCTTTCTTAATGGTCGGTAATGATTACCTGATATTTGAAGTCCTTGACTTTGCTGTCGTCTATGGCTCCGTCGGCAAACCATCCCTGATGATGGTCGGAGAAGATGTCGAGTGTTTCGTCGATGGTGGTGGAGCTTGCAGTTTCCCAACGGGTGCAAATTACGGGACGACCGAATTTGTAGGCAACACTATTCAACCAACCGAGTTCGGGATTGTTTTGCGAGGAATTGATAGAGGCAATGTCGCTCAACTGCCAGCACAAGTAAACGAGATTGATGCCTGCGTTTCCGAAGTTGAGCCTGTCCCAACCTCCGCCGCCTGCGTAGTGCTCGAGCTGAAACTTATAGTCAAAGTCTGCGGCGAGTTTGTTGGTGCTCACAGCGGGAGTTGCAAACACTGGACGGTTTGGCGACTGGCTGCGTGCGGCTTCAAAGAGTTGCGGAATGAGGTTGAGCAACGTGGATGTGAGCGATGCGCCTGCTCCGGCGCGGTTGTAAAGCCCCATGCCAGGATGCGCGGGTCGTTGTTATAGGTCTTGATCATGTTTGACACGTAGTTCTGGAGTGAAGTGGCGTTACGCTTTGCATAGGTATCGTTCACGAGCATAGGAACAACGGTCATGCCGTATTGGTCGGCAGTTGCGAGAAGTTCTTCAAACTGCTGGATGTATGTGGCGTTGTTTCTGTTGTATGTATCGAAGTTCATCTGAACCGACACACTGTTGTAAATGCCTTTCGGACCCTGTTCCTTGATTCCAGCAATGGCTGCCGCAGGAGTTTTGTAGTAAAGACCCTTGATCGGACCGCGGTTCATTTGCGCCCAAGCCTTCCAAGAAGGCATCTTGTAGGTTTCGCCCGCCACGGTGGTGGTTAGCGGAGTGTACTTGAAGCTCTTGATGTCGTCGTCCTTGATGTTGCTGCTGCTCGTGGCCCAGTTAACGTGGTAGGGAGCGAATTCGTCTTGCAGTTTGTTGGTGTTGAGGAAGAACAAGGGACGATGATACCGTGTGAAGATGTTTGCAAGTTGCGAAGAGCTTATTTCGGCATTGCCGGAAGTGGTGAAGGCGGTAACATCGCTTACTTGCCACATGTAATTTACGTAGTCGGTGGCTGTGGAGTCGGCTTGAACATCGCTTACGAGCATGGGCGTAGCAAACATGGGCTGGTTGGGGGAATGTGTAACGCACATAGCTGAACAAATATTGGAACACGGTTTTGAAGTTAGCCGGTTCTGTGGCTGAAGTTTGCTCAAACAGACACCAACCTGCGAAACGTCGGTCGTTGTAGAACTTGTCTATTATATTATATGCGTATGATGCGAGTGAGGATCTGGCTGTGGAGAGATTTTCGCTGGTCAGCAAAATGGGCAATACCCTTAATCCCGCGTTCGAAGCCTTATTGGCAAGCGAGCTAATGGTATTGTAGTATGACGATGCGCCGTTGCTGTTGTAATTAGCGTAGCTGAGTCGCACGGCTATACAGTTGTATGCGCTGTTTGAGGAGTGCTGGTTAAGATAAGAATTGGCTTCGCTCACGGAATTGGTGTAACGAATTTTGAGAGGTTCGTCGCACATCCATTTCCATGCTCTGCGCGGAGTCCATTTCTCGGTTTCTTCGGCACCGGGATAGATGGTTTCGGTTGTATATTTGAATTGCTTCACATATTCTATCTCGCGTTCGTCCACAGGGTCGCCACCAGCGTAAACAAGATTGTGGAACATGGGCTCGAAAGCGTAATAAGTGGAACGATGCCATTTAACTTCCCAGTTAGGATCACTGGAATAAAGTCCCCATGTATAGAAACCTATATTATATTTGGCACATTCACGCAAAGAAGTGGCAACACCCGAACCATTCGGACGGGTAAGTGCTTCGGTACAAATGATAGGGCGGTCGCTAATGCTCTTTAGTCTCTGCACAACTATATCTACGTTTGAACTGTGTCCCTCGTTCATTCCGTAATCATGGAAATTGTGTATATCCATCTCTGCTTCGGCAGCATTACGTTGGGCTTTGTATTGACCACCATCGGCACCGCTGTTTGCATCCCATATAATAGAAGCACTGATAGCCTGGGTGCAGCCCTCCTCACGTGCCCATCGCGCCATGAGACGGATGGTTTGCATTATTTCGGGCGTGTTGTTGTCGTACATTGCGGGTTCGTTCCAAAGGTCCCACATTATAATGCGTTCGTCATTGCGGAAGCGGCGCACCACCTGCCTTACAAATCCTTCAAGTCGCAGAGAGGCGGCTGTGGAAGTGGGAACGTAGGCAAATGTGAACACTGGTGAGAGTGTCATGCCGTATTTCCATGCAGCGGCTGCGGCATTTTCCACGCTTGCTATATAATCTTGTGCATTTCCTCCGCCCAAAAACCAACGAACGGAATTGTAACCGAAACTACTGGCAAGTCTTAGAGCTTCGTCCTGGCTTATGGCGTTGCAAGGAGGAATGGGATGGTTTATTCCTTTTATGACTCCCACCTTGTCAAACCAAGCCTGCGCCTGCGCTTTGCTCCACTGCGGACGTTCGTTAGGGTGGTCGGAAGAGGACGATGCCACTATGAGTTTTTTAGAAGTCGTGCCGGTTTGAGCGGATGCCGAAAAATATACGGGCAATGCCGCTAATGTGCACAAAAGAAGTTTTTTGCTGAAAGTATTCATGGATGTTGTTTATTGTATTTGCAATATCTTTTTTGGAATGTCGGGTGGGTTGAACTATAAAAATGAAAGCAAAACATGCTATCTGCTTACAAAGATATAAAAAATCCCACAAACCTTGCGGCTTGTGGGATTTTATTATGTGTACTAAGGATTTACTTTACCAAAACTTTGTCTTTGCCGATAATGTAAACACCCTTCTTCAGACCGTCTTTGGCATTTGCTGCCTTAACGTTCTTCTTGACGAGCACACCATCGGTGGTGTAAACGTTAACTCTGTTGGAAGTTGAAACAACAGCGTTGTTTATGCCGTTAACAATGTCGCCGTCAACATAAAGTACGAAGTCTGTGGAAAGTGCTTCGTTGTTAACAATCTTGCTTGCGTTGATGTAACCGCGCTGTCCAAATATTGCAGAATCTTCGCTGTCGCCGATAGAAATAATCGAGTCGGCTTTCACAATACCTGCGTTAGCGGGCAGAACAGTATAGTCAAGTGTACCAACAATACCGTTAGCTTCTTTCACTTCCGTTGTAAATTCGTTAGCGAAAGGCAAGAACATTCTCGTAGATTCGTTACCGTCGTTATATTTAGTAACATCGCCGGCAACAACAACCATAGGTTCGCCTGCTTCAAACGAAGTCTTTTGTAGAGGAATACTTGTTTTCCGTTTTCGGAGACACCCTTGATGCCGTATGTGGCAATTTCGTTGTCGATATTGAGGTTTACTACGTCTTCGTTGTTGTAAGCGTACGGAAGAGTAATCACTGTTGCGCTATTGTTGCGGATTGTGATTTCTGCGTTTTCTATTTCGCTTTCGTCAACAGCCACGAAGTCCCAAGCGGAAGGCGAATCGGTAGTTCCATCCCATGTTACGAGAACTTTACGTCCGTCTGCGTGGATAGGAATACCCCAAGAGTTTGCTTCGTCTTGGCATATGATATTGAACTGACCGCTCTTGAGAAGCACAAGCTTGTAAGGCGCAGGAGCATTCTCCATTCCTATGAATCCGTTACGGTTTCCGCTTGTGCCGAGGTATGTACCTGTTGCGCGGTTCTGCAGTCCGTAAACGTCGGCATTCTCATTTCCTTCAATCTTAACAAGTCTCCACATTGAATACGGATCAACAGGAACGGTGTCGGAAAGGATGCCGCTTGCATGATCATAGCCACTCCAAGTAACAGCATTCTTCACGTCATCCCAGTAAGCCGATCTTGTAGCATTAGCATGGGGAGCCATGATAACATTTCCGTTGCACCATCTTGACCAAATGTCTCCCGTGCCGCCTTCATCGGCACTGCCGCCGCGAGATTTGTCTCTGTTGGTGATATAATACCAAGCATTTACCTCAGGTTTCTTTTGCTGGCTCTTGTAAAGCGCGAACGCTGTTTCGAGAGCATTAAGGTTCTTTTCAAGATCAGCCTGCTGCGGTTGCTCATGGTCATAAGATTCAGCTTCTTCAACTGCATTGTTGATAGCATCGAGTTCGTCTGATTCTACATCGCCCCAGAGACCTTCGTCTGAGAATTTGGCAACGTATTCTTTGACTTCGTTTATCTTATTGTCGAGAGGTTCGGTCTTAGGAGTGAGAGCGTCGATCTTTTGTGTGAGTTCTATCATCTTATCTACGTCTTCCTGAGTTGCAGTATTGTTTGCAATCTTTTCTTTTGCCCCGTCAATAAGAGGTTTAAGTTCATCCACGAGAGCCTTCATGCCTTCAACGTAGTTGTAAGGTGAGTTTGCTTCGTCGAGTTCGCTCTTGTAAACCTGGAACTCGCCGATGGTGTACATCATGCAAGACTGCGGAACGATTGTACTTCTTACAACGAAGCGGATGTAACGATATTCCTGGTCAAGACCTCTCACGGGATAGTAAATGTAACGTCCGGTAGAGTTCATGTTGGCATCGTTGGGCTTGATATAAGAGGTAAGATCGGTGTAATTGCCTACGTGAGTCCAGTCAGCCTCATCGAAAGATTCCAAACTTGCCACGTTGGTGTTGTTTGTAGCGTAAATATCGATATTGCTCCAGCATTCTTTCCAACCCCAGTCGTTGTTACGAAGACCGAAATAGAATTCGAAGTTGTCAACCGGGTTGTTGCGAAGGTCAACCTGCAACCACTGTTGTCCCTGTCCTTCTTCAACTTTGTTGCCCCAGGTACCGGAATCCCAAGAACTCTGGAAACATGTGTAAAGGTCGCCGTCAATGAGGTGAGCATAGCTTGTATAAGAATCATTTACCTGAGTACCCCAGACTTGTCCGTCAAGAGGTGAGGTTTCGTTAGTTTCCTTAATAAGACCGTCGTTATGGTCAGAGTTATATCTGAACACAGCTTTGTAAGCCGGCTCGGCTTTTTGCAAAGCATTGGTATAAGCCTGATTGATACGTACCTGTTCCGATGCGTTCAAGATGCTGTCAATAACAGCCTGATTGGTTTCTCTTACGAGTGTCCAATCCTTAATGTTGCTTCCGTCGTTGATGTTAATCACACCGCTTGTTTCACTCTTGTAAGTCTTAAGAGTATAGTCGGCATTGTCTACAGTGTTGGATACATGCCATACACCGTTGCTGTAAGCAAATTTTTGAGGAACGGTCTGTTCTGAAGTTGTTGCTATACCGTTTGCAGAATTGCTGCTTGCGTAACGACCGGATTCAACACCCTGAATAGAATATGTGTCGTCGCCAAGATTCTTTATGTTGAAAAGATACTGACCGTTGTTCTTGCGAAGAACTCTCCAGCTCAAATAGTTTGTAGTCGGGAGATACATTGCAATCTTTCCTTTCTCTTGGAAACCGTCTTGGGTGCTTACGATATAATAATAGCCGTCTTCAATCTGGCGCATGGAATGATCCTGCTCGTTGAAGTTCTTAACTGCTTCAGCAAGTTTTGCAACCATAGCGTTTACTTCTTCGTCGGAAGCAGTAGCTTCATCGTACATAGTACGTGCTTCGTTGATAACGTTGTTAAGTTCTGTGGCATCGCCAAGGTTATCGCCGGGGTTAGGACCTACCTTAGAATCTTTCACAACGCCTGCTGCGTCGGTGATGGCTTCGTTAAGAGTGGTGAGGAAAGGAATGTCCTCTACAGCCAATTTCTCCACATACCATTCGCCGTCGTTGGGATGCCAGTCGTTGTTCGAGGAAACTACGTTTCCGCCGTCGGCACTCCAGAAGTTGCCGCAATCGCTTGCGTAAAGTCTGAAACGGTTGTTGTAATCGTTCTTGAAAATCTGGTAGGTTTTGCTTGTGCCTGCCATGCGTGCAAGTCCCCAATTGTATTCGTGATTAGCCGATACAATGTAGGTTGAATCCTGTGTGCCGCAGTTTTTCATTACAAGGTTGCCGTCGGCATTCTTTATCACATGCCATACAGCCGATGCGTCCATGGTGGGGTCAACTGCGTCATGACCAAGATACCATTCGTTGTTCTTGAAATAAGGTTTCAGATAGTCTTCGATTTCGGGTAAGCAGTTTTTGAAGGTATAGTAACCTTCTTCAACTTGGATTATTTGTCCCACGAGCGTAGCCGTTGCGTTGTTCAGTTTGTCTATCAGTTCCGTGTTGTCGCCCTCATTTGAAGCGGCAGCTTCGGCTTCTGTCAAAACGCTGTTGAACACATCGTAGTTTTCCTGAGATACCTGTCCGGGATTTGTTCCCACCGTAAACTGTCTTCCTTTGGCAGTTGTGATGGCTTCGTTGAGTTTGAGTTGATTTGTTACGTTTGCATCGGGAACTTTTATGAATTTCACCATCGATGCCGCGTTGTTGCTCGAACTTGTCTGGATGTTGCCGCTCTCGCCGTTGATTGCGTAGTTGTGATCATTGTCGGTGGAGTAGATATATGCGCATCCGTTGCTGAGGAATTGTAGTCTGAAACTTGCGGGGTTTGTACCTGTCATCACAACATAGGGACTTTCTTTCGGTCCTTTGGTTATGTTTTCAATGTATGTCAGGTTTTGTGCGCCGCAGTTCTTGAACGAGTAAGTCTTGCCGTCGGCATTTTTTGTAACGTGCCAGATGAACGAGTTGTCGAATTCCGAATTTTCGCGGGGGTATGCGCCAAGTCTCCAAAAGGTCTCCGTCCTGCACGGGAACCATGCAGGTTGAGGGTTCGCTGTAGTTGGAGAAGTTGATGAAATAATAGCCGTCGTCGAGCGAACCTTCCACTTCCGTGATTTCTTCAATGTCGTCAAGGAGTGCGGGGTCTATTTTGTCGAAATACCACGAGTGGCTGCTGTTGGGTGAAGCCAGTTCGCCCCAGTAGCCCGTGATTTGTTCGCCCTGGAATACGCCCTGATGTCCGAGAAGAGGACCGTGAGTCAGACCGCCTTTTACATTGGCTATGAGATAGCTGCCGTCAACAGCCGCAGAGGGCGGAAGCTGAATTTCTGTAGGCTCTTCCACGAATCCTGCACCCTCGCCGTAGCCCATGCCCGAGATACGACCTATGTACATGTTGGCTTCGCGGTTTCTTACGGTGTAACCGTCGCCGAATTTTTTTGATTTCAAAGATGAAAGGTTTGTCATCTTTGGTGAGTTTTGTGGGGAATCACGTGGTTTGCGTAGTGCACACGCAAAGCCTGATCTGTTCCCGTGTTGTTGTAGAGCAGTGCGTCTGACGGATGGGCTGCACTTGAGATAAAGTAGTAGCCTTCTGCCGGACCGTCGTCCTGCGCAACAACCGGCTGCCATGCACTTCCGAGCGCAAGCAGCAGCACAGCGGAGGAAATTCTCGCTGTCCAAAGTCTAATTTGCTTCATGCTTTTTTATTAATTAGGGTTGAACTTGTTTTCATGATTCGTGTATGCCGGGGCATTATAAGAAATCAAAATACCCCCCCCGGTTGAACTTCGAGAGGGAAACACGCGTCAAAGTTACAAAACGTTTTTGAAACACCCAAAAATATAACAATAAAAAGCAGTCTTTGTTTTGACGAAAATGCATCCGAAGTTTTGTGCTTATATTATAATATGCAAGTCGGCAAAACCTGCATATTTCGGGGTGTGAATGCATCCGGAAAAACACACATGGCTTGTTGTGAAAAATACAAGCCATATATTTTAAAATACAAGGCACTTATTTCAAAAATATATGCCTTATATTTTTGACGAAAATGGTGCCTGATTTTCAATGACTTACAAGAATGGAAAAATATGCGTTTTCGGGCGTGGATTTTGCCGCTCTCGGGGAGTTTTGGTTAAAAAGTCATGAAAAATTTCTTTTTTGTTCCGGCTCGGCTCGCTTTCTCGTTTTTATAAATAATTTAGCCAAAAATATTTTTTGCATACCAAAAACGTTTTTGTGCATCTTTGAAACTAACAATTTAACATGAAAATTAATGGAGAATAAAGAAAGACTGGTATTTGTGGATTATTTGCGCGTTGTGGCGTGCTTTTTGGTGATGCTCGTGCATTCGAGCGAAAATTTTTATGCTGCCGATGCTTCGGGACTTGCCGGCAATGTTTCCATGCTGGCTAACGATGCCAACCGTTTCTGGGTTGCGTTTTACGACGGCGGTGTGGCGCGAACCTGTGTGCCGCTTTTCATGATGGTTTCGGCTTTTCTGCTTGTGCCCATGAAGCCGGGCGCAACAATGGCGGGGTTCTATAAACATCGTTTCCTGCGCATACTTCCGCCGTTCGTGTTTTTTGCGGTGCTCTATTGCCTTTTGCCGCTGGCATGGGGCGGTATGACGTGGGAACAGTCGGTTGCCGACCTGAAAAACCTGCCTCTCAATTTCCCTTCAATGGCAGGGCATTTGTGGTTTATGTATCCTCTCATCAGTCTTTACCTTATTATGCCGGTCATTTCGCCATGGCTTGAAAAGGCTTCGGCAAAGGACGAGCTCATATTCCTTGGGATTTTTGCTTTTTCCACGTTCATGCCGTGGCTTCACAAGTTTGTGGCTCCCGAATTGTGGGGTGAATGTTTCTGGAACTGCTATCACATGCTTTGGTACTGTTCGGGTTTTATAGGTTTCCTTGTCATGGCTCATTTCGTGCGTTTCCACATACGCTGGACGGTGAAGAAACGTCTGACTGTGGGAACTGTGTGCTTTCTTGCGGGAGCCGGTTTCACGGCATGGTCGTTTTGGTGGAAAGGTGTGCCGGGAGTGCTTATCGATACGCCTATTCTCGAGTGGGCTTGGGAGTTTTGCACGCCCAACGTGCTTTGCGCCACTTTCGGACTCTTTTTGATTTTCACCTGCATAGGAGCAAATAAATCGTGCAAGCTGATCACGGGAATTTCCAAACTCTCCTTCGGCATATATCTCATGCACATGTTTTTCCTTGCTCCCATTGCGGCGTTCTTTGTAAACGGAAATCAGGCAAATCCCATTGTTCCCGTTTATTTGGCAATACCCTGCATAGCGTTGCTGACATTCGTGTGCTGCACAATCACCGCAAAACTGTTGTCGTATGTCCCCGGCAGCCGCCGGTTCTTGGGGGCTTGATGCAGAAACAAAGCATAGAATACAGAATACGCCCCTGCAACAGGCTGAAGTCTCGGGAGTAAATTCCGCGCTGCCGTTGCAGGGGCGTATTCTGTATGCACATGTTTATGCTAAAGAGCCGCAGTGTGCGAAAACTGCGGGGCGTTGTCCGCGCCACATGCTATTTAAGCACGGCTTTGTAGCCGCTGATATATGTTTCTCCATTTGAAGTTGTGCTGTAAAAGGGAGTGAACGAAATCTTATTGGCGGCTTTAATCTTTCTTCCCGTTTCGTCCACCACAAGTTCCACTTCGGTATCGAGAGAACCGCTTCCTATAAGGAAGCTTCCCGAAAAAGCGAAATAGCAATGTGATTCATATATTCCTTCTCCAAAAATACCATGGTGCGGTTTGCCATGGCGTGATACCTCCGTAGGGATACCATGAATCGCATTCCTTGTTCCATCCGCTTCCTCTTTGTCAGTATGCAGGTTTTTAGGAACAGCAAGCCGTGGAGCTCGCATTCTACAGCGTTATTACTTATAAATTGCTTTCCTGATCCTTTATACCAAAAACCGCTCGGGCTTATGGGATCGTCGGAATTGGATGTGCCATAATATTTGGTGTTTATAAAACGGATCGAAGGCTTTTGGTCATACTTAAACTCTATGGGTACGGCTTCGCCATAGGTGGTTTTTGATTCGCCAAGGTTAAAGTCCGTACAATATTCAATGTACGAGCCAATGGTATAGTCTCCGTCGGTAACGGCAGTGAGCTTGTTGTAGTCCACAAACATTTCGTTTTCATCAAAATAGAAGTTTTGGGTTGACGTAGCCGATTTTATGTTTCCCGAACCCTGACTGTCGCTTTCGGAAATCATTGAAAATTTGTGGAAAACCCTTCCTGAACGATAGATAATAAGCCCCCAATCGCGCAAGGCTGTTATGTTTTGGTTTGAATAGGCATTGCACGTGGCGTTGAACTCGAATTGGAATTTCATTTTCTTGTCTTTGTAGCATCCGTTGTCCATATCCCAGTATGCATCACAGATTGCCTGTGTCTGACGAAAGGTGAAATCCACATCCGAAGCCACCAAGGGCACGGTTTCACCGTGTTTCACGAAATCGCAACTGAGCTTGAATCTTTCTTTTCCGAGAAAATCCAAATCGGAAATGAGGTAGGGGCGCAGCTTTATGTTGTTGCCCGTAGGATAAACCACAAGAGTGTATTCTGTTCGGTAATCGTCGGTTTTTTGAACGAGAATTTCGCCCGAACGAACGTCGGTGCGATTGTACCAAGGGTCTAAAACATCGCGCGCAAGCACTCCGCAATAAACATTATTGGTGTATGTTTTCTGGACACAGGCTCCAAGCTCTGTGTGGTTCTGAACAATTTTGTCAGGAATGGACGAAGCACCCGTTATTTCCACCGTAACATTGTATCCGCTGTCTTCGCGTTTTTTTATGTCCGTTATCTTTATGTCGGCATACCCGTAAAGGAATCTTTGAACCTCGCTTACCTGTGCTTCATACTCGTTTATCGTCATTGACAAGGGTAAAGTCGCCGCCGAAGCCGAAGGACCGCCAATCATACTGATACCTGTTGTCAAAGTAGTGAGCGAAGCTTTCACCCATTTCTCATCGTGAACCTGTTTCGAGAACTCGTAAGCCGTAAGAATGTCGTCAAGATGTGGAATTTGTTTGGTAAGAAATTTTTTAATCATCGATGTTGCCCAATCTTCCACTACGCCTTTAGCAGGCAAAGCATTGCCTTTGGTGGCAAGTGTCTTGGTATCCCCGGTGGTAAGGGTAACGGTTCGTGCGTCTATCTCGTTTTTGCCGTCGCGAGCGGCTTCGAAAAGCGTAAGTTTGTTGCCCGACTCGCAAATGTCCGCCATGTTGATCCAACTTCCGAATTTCAGGATGTGATTGTCCTCGGGGTCAACCTCAAATACGATACCCTTGTCCGAATTGTACTGCGAATCGTCAAGATAATAAAGAATCGTGCCTTTTTTCTTGTTGGCATGCGCCATAAGAAAAGTACCGTTGTAGTAAATTCCCTCTTCCCATCCGTTAGCAGTATCCTGCACGGCGTAATAAGTATTTTTTTGAAAGTAGAATCCCTGGGCGGTTTTTCACAATTCTCTGAATCCTGGCAGGATGCGAACATGAGGATTCCGAAGACGGTTGTAACAATAGTTAAAAAGGCGGGTTAGGTTCATAATTCGGTTTTTAGTGGAAAATATGTTTCTGATGTTTGTAAAAATACTAAAATACAAGCAATTTGTATGGTGTGCAGCCGTGTCAATTGCCGTGGAAATGTTATTTTTGCCAATAAAGAATTTGAAAAGAAATCAAACAGGGGCAACTGTTTGGGAAATCTGTGTTTTTAGAAAGTAAAATATCATGAAGATAAGAATTTACGCATTGATGGTTTGCGCTTCTGCAATGAGTTTGACGGCGCAAAAAACTTAAAGACCGAACATCTTGTTTCGCCGCTCGGCATTGACAACAACGCTCCGAGACTTTCGTGGCAGACTTTAGGCGAAAGTCAGAAAAGTTATGCGCTTGTGGTGGACACCGACAGCGTAGCGGCAGCTGCGGGAAAGGGAAGCGCGTGGAGCACGGGCGTTGTGGAGACAGACAAACAGAATGTGGTATATGCAGGAAAGCCTTTGAAACCGTTCACAACGTATTTCTGGCGCGTGGAAACCGTGGGGAAAGACGGCAAAACCAATGTGTCGCCCGTGGCACGGTTTGAAACCGGCATGATGAGCGTTAAAAACTGGCAGGGGTCGTGGATAAGCGACAATAACAGCCGTGATTACAAGCCGGCACCGTATTTCAGAAAAACTTTCAACGTGGAGAAACATGTGAAAACGGCACGGGCGTATATTTCGGCGGGAGGGCTTTTCACGCTTTCGGTGAACGGCAAAAAGTTGGCGACCATTTTCTCGACCCTGTGTACACCCGCTATGACCGGCGTTGCAAATATGTAACTTTTGACGTAACATCTTTGCTTCACGAAGGCATAAACGTTGTGGGAGTAGTGTTGGGAAACGGCTGGTATAACCATCAAGCATTTGCCGTATGGGACTTTGAACGTGCCCCGTGGCGACAGCGTCCTGCAATGTGCATGGATTTGAGAATTACATACGATGACGGCAGTGTGGCAACCGTTCCCACGGATTTGAGCTGGCGTTCGTCTTCGGACGGACCGCTTGTATACAATAATATATATACGGGCGAGCATTACAATTTCAATAAAAACTTACTGCAAGGCTGGGATACACCGGAATATAACGATTCGAAATGGGGCGGTGTAAGACTTCGTCAGGCTCCTGCACCTATTGTCAGCGCACAGGCTATGGAACCGATTCGTTTTGTGGAGGACATAGCGGCAAAAGGAATGAAGAAGTTGAACGATTCGACATATATATATGACTTCGGAAAGAATATGGCGGGCGTTACAACTGTTAAACTTCGCGGCGACAGCGGTACGGTGGTGAGAATATCGCATGGAGAACGTCTGCATAAGGACGGAAGTCTGGACTTGAGCAATATTGACGTTTACTATCGCGGCGACAAAAACACGGAACCATTTCAAACCGATATTCTGACGCTTAGCGGTGGCGATGATTACTTTACGGCTTCGTTCAGTTACAAGGGATTTCGATATGTGCAGGTTTCCGCCTCACGTCCGATAAACATGGAGCAGAACAATATGGTTGCGCATTTCACTCATAGCGATGTGGCATCGGCGGGAAGCATTAAGTCTTCGAATCCGTTGCTTGACAAAATAGTTGCAGCCACACGTCAGGCTTATATTTCCAATTTCATGGGCTATCCCACCGATTGTCCGCAGCGCGAAAAAGAACGGTTGGACGGGCGACGGGCATTTGGCTATAGAAACCGGGCTATATAATTACGACGGTTTCACGGTTTATGACAAATGGCTCGCAGATCATCGCGACGAACAGCAACCTAATGGTGTTTTACCCGATATTATTCCTACCGATGGTTGGGGCTATGGCACGGACAACGGTTTGATTGGACAAGTACCATAGCTATTATCCCGTGGAATCTTTTATCTTTTCTATGGCGACGAACGTCCGTTGCGCGATTGTTATGATAATATAAAACGATACGTGGATTATGTTGACCGCAACAGTCCTTCGCATCTTTCTTCCTGGGGACGCGGCGATTGGGTGCCAGTAAAACGCGCTCCGACAAAGAACTACCTTCGTCAATCTATTTTTTTTATGTCGATGCCACGATACTTGCCAAAGCTGCAAAACTGTTTGGCAAAGCGGAAGATCATGATCATTACTCCAAATTGGCACAACAGATTCGCGATGCCATAAACAATAAGTTTCTTAACCGAGATACGGGCGTTTATGCGGGAGGTTCACAAACCGAACAGAGTATGCCTTTAATGTGGAACGTAGTTCCCGAAGATATTAGGGCAAAAGCAGCCTCCGCTCTCGCAGAAAGCGTAAAAGCTGCGGGATGTCATATAGACTGTGGGGTACTTGGCGCAAAAGCGGTGCTTAATGCTTTGAGCGAAAACGGTTATGCCGACATTGCTTACAATGTTGCTGTTCAAGATACCTATCCTTCTTGGGGCTGGTGGGTAGTAAACGGTGCGACTTCCCTACTTGAGAATTGGGATTTGAAAGCTACTCGGGACATTTCCGACAATCATATTATGTTTGGAGAGATTGGTGCATGGTCATATAAGGCTCTTGGAGGAATTTTCCCTGATGAAAACAATCCGGGATTCAAGAATATTATATTGCGTCCCAATTTTGTAAAGAAACTTGATTCGTTTGAGGCACGCCATAATACTCCTTACGGCGAAATTGTCTCAAAGTGGACGTGGAACAAGAGACGCAGTGTTGTGGAATACTCTGTTAGTGTTCCGGCAAATACAACGGCTACTCTTTATGTGCCTATGAAGAGCGGTGCAAACAAGGAAGAAATCTTGAAAGCCGGGGAATATAAAATGAAATTCAAGGCGGAGCAGCTCGCGCAATAGCTTAATTGCGGAGGATGTAACGTCCGTTATCTATCGTAACTTCTCCGTTTTGCACCATTCTTTTGCAAAACTTCCGAAATGACCGATGCCGGAATGCCGGGAACGGTTATTTCGGCGGCGAAGTGCGGTTTGCTTAAGATTGTTCTTATTGCGGCGAAGGCTTGTTCCGTTGCTTTTGCTGTGGGAATGCGATGTTTGTGCAACAGACATATTTCGCATTTCCCGCAGTCCCGTGCGTCTTTTTCGTCAAAATAATTCAGCAGGAAACGACTATGGCATACATCGTCCTCACAATAGTCTACCATGGTTTTTATTCGGGTGATGTATTCCTCTTTTTCTTTGCTCGTAAACTTCATTGCTTATCACGAGTTCTTCAGATAGCACGCGGCGTTGCAGATAAGTAACACGCGGAGTGCGCTTATGGGGAATGAAATGTATGATTCTCTGATGCGACAGACCTTTGAGTATTTCAACAATATGTTCTCGCGACATGCCACAATAGTCAGCCAATACCTGCTCATCGATAAAAGTGTAATCGGTAAAGATTCCGCCATAGTTTCTAAGCAATGCCTGAATAACGCTTTCGCTTTCAGGAGAAGTGTTGTTTATTCTGTACAGTTCGTCGCGATTTAGCATGAATACTACTCGCGGTTTTATGTCTTCTTCTTCGAGTACAGTATATATCCCGCGCGTGTCAGTATGTGCAGCGAACTTTCCACTACTTCGGGAAACATGTGATATTGTGTGCAGAATTGCGTGAGGTTGAAATTATATGAAACATAGTATCCGTCTCCCACGGCAAGTTCAAAAAAGTATGCCATGTAGTCGTAAACTTTTCTTATGACGGACACGGGAGGAAAGGTCTGCGACACTCTTTCTAAGCAACTTGACTCGATCGTTTTTGTTGTACAGAAGTACGGCATACGCTTGCAGTCCGTCTCTTCCGGCTCTCCCTGCTTCTTGAAAATATGCTTCGGGCGAATCGGGACACTCTATATGTATCACAAGCCTTACATCGGCTTTGTCAATGCCCATACCGAAAGCATTGGTTGCCACCATAACTCTTGTTTCTCCCTCGTTCCAGCTTTTTTGGCGCAGGTCTTTGTCAATCCGTGTCAGACCTGCGTGATAATTAAGGGCTGTGATATTGTTTTCTTTTTCAGATACTTTACCACTTCCGTGGTCATGCGGCGGTTTCGCGTGTAGACTATTGCCGAGCCTCCGTAGCTTTTTAGAATGTGAAGCAGTTCCCCCGGTTTGTCCTCGGTGTTCCTTACAACGTATGTGAGGTTCTTTCGCTCGAAACTCATGCGGAACACATTCGGTTCTTTGAAGTTCAGTTTTTTCTGAATGTCCTCCACCACGTCATTTGTGGCTGTTGCGGTGAGGGCAAGAACCGGTGCTTGGGGGAATATCTTGCGAATTTCGTTTATCTTGAGGTATGACGGGCGGAAATCATAGCCCCATTGCGATATACAGTGGTCTTCGTCCACGGTTATGAGGCTTACGGGCATTTTCTTTGCCTTCCACAAAAAAATATTCCGAGGCAAGTCGTTCGGGCGAGACGTATAAGAATTTGTAATCGCCGAGAATACAGTTTTCGAGAGCGGCGATTATTTCGTCCTGTTTCATTCCGTTGTAAACGGCGGTGGCTTTTATGCCGCGTCTTCTCAGAGCCATTACCTGGTCTTTCATGAGAGCCACGAGCGGAGTTACCACAAGACAAAGACCGGAACCTGCGAGGGTGGGCACTTGAAAGGTTATGGACTTTCCTCCTCCCGTAGGCATGAGTCCGAGCGTGTCTCGTCCCAAGGCAATGCTTTCGATTATTTCGCGCTGAATGCCGCGAAAATCGTCATAGCCCCAATATTCTTTGAGAGTTTCGCTGAATATGTCGCCCATTTTCTGTTGCGGCATTGTCCGGTGCTTATTCTGCTGCCGGACGAATGTCTTCTATTTGCAGTTGCAACTCGCCGTGGCGGCGTACATTCTCTTCTATGGAATAGCAGATGTCGAATGCGCGTTTTGTTTTTATGTATCTTGCCTGCGAACTCTGTCCGAAAGCTATTCCGTTTACTATGTTGTTTGACTTGTTGTCCACAAGTTCCAGCTTGATGTGCTCCTGCTCGCGTCCCACCACCTTTACTCGTGCCATAGTCGTATACACGTTTTGTGCAAAACAGGGGCTTGGGATTTCCGGGACCGAAAGGATTGAAACGCTTCATGTCGTTGCGGAATTTCTGTGTTATATCCCGGAAGTCTATTATGGCTGATATGTCAAGACTTGCTTCGGTTTGTTCCTCGCTTATGTTGCTTTCCACGTATTGTTCGAAGCGATGTTTGAAAGCACTCACGTTTTCGGGTTTCAAAGTCAATCCCACGGCATAGGTATGCCCACCGAAGTTTTCCAACAAGTCGCGACAGCTTTCCACTGCCTTATATATGTCGAAACCAACCACGGAGCGTGCACTGCCTGTGGCGAATCCGTCGGAGAGGGTCAGCACTACGGCGGGACGATAGTAGACTTCGGTGAGTCGTGAAGCCACAATGCCCACTACGCCTTTGTGCCACGAGGGGTCGTATACCACGAGAGAGCGCAGATTGTCAAGATTGTCTATCCCGTCCACAATCTTGTTTGCCTCTTCGGTCATTTGTTTGTCAATGTCCTTGCGTGCCTCGTTGTAAAGGTTTATTCTGTTAGCCCTTTCCATGGCTGCGTCGTGTTCGCGTTCCGTAAGCAGAGCCACTGTTTCTTTTCCGTTCATCATACGTCCCGAGGCGTTTATGCGCGGACCGATTTTGAACACAATATCGTTCATTGTAAGCTCTTTGCCTTCGAGACCGCACAACTCAATTATGGCTTCCACGCCCATTGAAGGGTTGCTGTTCAAACGGCGCAGCCCGTGATAGGCAAGAATTCTGTTTTCTCCCGTAACGGGTACTATATCGCTGGCAATGCTTATGGCACAGAGGTCAAGCAGGGATATGAGTTTGTTGAACTCAATGCCGTTGTCGCGTGCAAAAGCCTGCATGAGTTTGAATCCCACGCCGCATCCGCACAGGTGGGCATAGGGATAAGTGGAATCCTTCCGCTTGGGATTGAGTATGGCTACGGCATCGGGCAGCTCGGCATCGGGAACGTGGTGATCGCAAATTATTACGCCTATCCCGCGCGAGTTTGCATAAGCCACTTCTTCGATTGCTTTTATGCCGCAATCGAGAACTATCATCAGCTTCACCCCCGTTTCGAAAGCGTAGTCTATACAGCGTTTCGACAGTCCGTAACCTTCGTCGTAGCGGTCGGGAATGTAGTAGTCGATGTTTGAGCAATAGGCTTTAAGAAACTTGTATACCACCGTAACAGCCGTGCAACCGTCCACATCGTAATCGCCGAAAACGAGAATACGGTCGTTGTGTCCCACGGCATGGTTGACAGCATCAACGGCTTCACGCATATCGTTCATGAGAAACGGGTCGTGGAGGTCGGAAAGTTGCGGGTGGAAAAATTTCTTTGCTTCAGCCGGCGTCGTTATGCAGCGATTCAACAGCAATCGTCCCAATATCGGGTGAATGCCCAGCTCCTCTGCAAGCTTGCGCGCCGCTTCTTCTTCCTCGGGTGAGGGAGGAGTGTATTTCCATTTGTAATTCATTATATAGTGTCATTTTTTATTCTTGATTTATAAAACATTGCGGGGGCACACAGTTGCTTTATGGTGCCAATCACCCGAATTTACAAGCGTAAAGTTACGAATAAAAAGCCAATTCCGCTTTTTTGCACTGTTAAAAAAGCGACGGCGGCGTAAAACCACATGCTTTGGCGATGCGAACGGGCGTGGTGTGCAACGGTTTCTTTATATGGTTGCGGCATGACGGCTATAGGGTACGCGGATGTAGCCCAAACAATGAGGCTCATGCCGATGTGCGGAAACAGAATTTAGTTATGGCAATGCTGCAACGTTTTACCGAAATTACGCAGTCGGACGTAAAAATTCGCAAACAACTGAAAATCAGATGATAATGAGGATTTTGAAAGGTGTACATAAGTCGTTGTTTTTCAGATGTTTGAAAAGGCAAAAAATATAAGGCATATATTTTTTAAAATACAAGGCACTTATTTTAAAATATGTGCCTTGTATTTTTCGCGATAAGCCATGTGTTTTTTTGCACATGTGAAAATGTGTGTTCAAAAAAGGGAAATTTTGCATGCGTGGCGGCACATTGCCGTGATTGTTTTCGGACCTCTGCTGCGTTTTTTGAGGCAGGACGAAAGAGTGGGACGGAATGTTTTGCGGCGCATGGCATAAACAGAAACGGAGAAAGTGTATGAAAACGGCGTTGCATCGTTGGCGGGCATGGAAAGCAAAGCGGCGCAAACCAGTGTAAGAGAGAGTTTGCGCCGCATTTGAGTTCGGCAATTATCCTATAAGCCAAGTTCTGTGCGCGACTCTCGCGAATCGCCGTCTGTCATTTATCTAAGCCCGCAGTTGCCTGCAGGCGTTATCGTTCTACCCTCCGGCGTAACGAAGTTTCGGGCGGACAACCCTCAAACGCCGGTTTACGCGAACTTTCAACGTCTCGACTGCACGGCACGCACATCACCATGCGCCCGGTGGGCTCTTACCCCGCCTTCTCACCCTTACCATCCTTGCGGAGGGCGGTTGTTTTCTTCTACAGTTTGCTTACCCTCGCGGATAACTTCCGTTTCGGAAGGAGACTGTCCTGTGTTGCCCGGACTTTCCTCCTGCGGATTTTTGATTTCCGCCGGCGACAGACCGGATGATTGCCGTTATTGTTTTCGGAATGCAAAATTACTGCAAATAAACGAGATTTCGGGTTTCGACCGCCCCATTTCGCGCCACCGTTGTGGCATACCGTCCGAAAGACAACAAAAAGCGCATCCCCCGAAGGGCATGCGCTTTGATTTATGCTTTTTCTGCGAATTATTTCAAACCGAGTTTTTCGCGGATTTTCTTTGTTACGTCCTCGCTGAGGCTCTTGCTGATGTAAGGTATGCCACCTGTTACATCCATGATGTAAACATATTTGCCCTCATCGCCCACAGCTTTAACGGCATTAACGATTTTCTGTGTGATTTCGCGCATCTTGTTGGCCGAAGCAGCCTGCAAGGAATCGCGGTCGTCGTTGGAAGTCTGCTGAATGCGCTGATAAAGCTCCTGAAGTTCCTGTTCGCGACGCTTCTTGACGTTGTCGGGAAGTGAATCGTGCTGACGGTCATATTCTTGACCTTTTTGGTAAGCTCGTCCTGCATACGTTTGATTTCGTCCTCGAACTGCTTTGAGAGATTCTGGATTTCGGTTTGCGACTTAGCGTATTCGGGCATTGCCTTGACGATTTCGGAAGAATCGAAATGACCGAATTTCTGCGCAAAGAGGCTCAACGGTAAGAACAGAAGAGCCGTAAGAATTACCTTTTTCATTGTTTATAGTTGATTATCTTATTTATATTCCGTTATGTACGGGGTGCAAATATAATGATATTAATTGAATAGCCTAATTTGGTAAGCACCTCGTTCGAAATGTCTATTTTGGGCGAAGCAAAAATAATGGCGGAATCGGAAGCACGGTCAAGGATGAGTTGGAAACCCTTGTTCTGCGCAATGTCCTTAACTGCATTGTAGATTTCGTCCTGTATGGGCTGCACAAGGCTCTCGCGCTTTTTGAAAAGTTCGCCTTCGGGAGCGAAATACTTGCGTTTCAGTTCGGCTGCTTCCTTTTCTTTGTCCACAATTGCCTGTTCGCGCTGTTTTTCTGCTCGGCAGAGAAAAACCGATTCGTTCTGGTAGTTCTTGTAAAGTGTCTGCGCCTGATTTTGCACCGCCTCCACTTCTGCCTGCCATTTTTTTGACTGCTGATTAAGCTGTTCGTTGGCGCGTTCGTATGCAGGAATATTTTTGAGAATGTACTCCATATCCACAAGAGCATATTTCTGTGCCTGCGCATAGACAATGCAACCAAAAGTTGCCGCCAGCGCAATGATGAAGTTACGTAATGATTTCATATCTGTTTGTTTTTATTGCTTTGATATTCTTTCTTTAGAACTCCTGACCTATTATGAAGTGAATGTGCGAGCCGCCGTTTTTCGAAGAACCGAACACTTTGTCAAATCCATATGCCCAGTCAATGCCCATAAGCCCGACCATTGGAAGGAAAATACGTACACCGGCACCGGCAGAGCGTTTCATGTCGAAAGGATTGAACTTCTTTGTGTCGTACCATGCATTACCGCCTTCGGCAAATGCAAGTGCGTAGATGTTAGTCTGACCTTTGAGCATAAGAGGGTAACGAAGTTCCACGGTCATACGGCTGTAGGCATAACCTTCTGCTCCGTAGGGAGTGAGACATCCGTTTTCGTATCCGCGCAAACCGATAGTCTCGGTGGCATATCCCGAAGAATATCCCGACATACCGTCACCACCCATATAGAATGTCTCGAACGGAGATTTCTTTTGTACTTGTTGTAATGACCGAGGAAGCCGAAATCGGTGCGCGTCATGAGAACCGGGCATTTGTTTTTGCCTGTAAGTGCCGTGTAGGTGCGGAGTTTGAATTTCCATTTGTGATATTCCACCCAACGATACTTCTCCTGCATCTCCTTGTTATAGGAAGCTGCGCGATAATCTCTGGCGAGATTCTTGTAATCCTTGCCGTCCCAAAGAGAATAGGGCGGAGTGGCGGCAACAGAAAGCTGGAAATCAGAACCTCTACGCGGGAAAATGGGATTGTCTACGGAGTTGCGCGAAAGGCTGAGGCTCAAGTTGAAGTTGTTGCAGTTTCCGTCGGTGATAATGAAGTATTGCCACGATTTCAAGTCATATCTCTGGAAAGTTGCTTCGGCAGTAAGTGTGAAATAATCGTCGGGCCAGCGCAGACGTTTGCCCCAACCTAATGAAACACCGTATATCTTGACATATTTGTCAGGGTCGTAGTAGTTGTAGTTATTGTAATATCCGCCCGAAGTTCCATAACCGTACAAATAGCTTTGGTAGTTGTTCCAGTAAGAACTGTTGTAGTAGTTGCTGTTTACATCGGTTTGCTTAGAGAAAAAGGCTGAAAGCGACAGAGAGTTAGGACGTTTGCCGCCAAACCAGGGATCGAGGAAGTTAAACGAGTAATTCTGGTAATATGTACCGTTTGTTTGCGCTGAAAGAGAGAGCTGTTGCCCATCACCTTGGGGGAAGAGAGCGCGACGGTTCTTGCTGTTGAAAAGATTCTGCATGGAGAAGTTCGTAAACTTCAATCCCACAGTTCCCACTAATACCTGTCGGACCCCAACCAAAGGATATTTGCACCTGATCGCTGGGTTTGGGTTCGAGTTTATAGTTTATGTCTACCGTTCCGTTCTCTTGATCGGGCTTTATGTCCGGTTCTATTTTTTCGGGATCAAAGAAGTTTAGTGCGGCAAGGTCTCGAATGGAACGCATAACGGATTCTTTGCTGAACAAATCGCCCGGTTTTGTGCGCGAAGTTCCCTGCGAACAACGTTTTCATAAACTCTTTTGTTTCCGCTGATACGCACGTGGTTAAGAGTAGCAGGCTGTCCTTCGTAAATACGCATCTCCAAATCAATGGAATCTCCGTCTATGTTGGTTTCCACAGGGTTCAGATTGTAAAACACATAGCCGTTGTTGTAATATTGATTGCCTATTGCGTCTTCGTCATCGTTCAAACGTTTTTTCAGAAAGGTTTGGTTGTAAACGTCGCCGGACTTCATTTTTAGTGCACGGGCAAGCGATTCGGAACTATACACTGTATTTCCCACCCAGCTCACATTGCGCAGATAATATTTCTGACCTTCTTCAATATTAATATGCAAATCAACGTGCTTTTCGTCGTAAGGCGTAACGCTGTCGCTGGTTATGATTGCGTCTCTAAAGCCCCATTCGTTGTATTTGTCTATCAAGAAACCTTTATCTTTCTTGTATTCTTCGGGCAGAAACTTTTTGGCGCGAAACAGATTGGCAAACTTATTAACCTCGTGGGTTTTCTTCATTGCCTTCTTGAGTTTCTTTACGTTTCCCTGCTCTATGCCGGTAAAGTAAATGTGTTTTACCTTAATCTTTTCGTTTCTGTCGATGTTTATATCAACTATAACTTGGTTTGCAGCCGATACGTCGTCCTGCTGCAACATTTCTACTTTGGCGTTTTGATAACCTTTTTTCTTCGAAGTAGCGTTTTATTATGATTTTTGCACGGTCCACGATGTCCGGAGATATTTGACTTCCGGCTTTAAGTCCGAGACGTTGTTCGAGATCTTCACGCTGCGATTTCTTAACTCCGTGATAGTTTATCGTAGAAATCTTTGGGCGTGCGGTAAGTTTTATATGCAGATAAATTTTATTGCCCACGATACTGTCTGCAGAGATAGAAACATCGCTGAATATCTTTTGTTTCCAATAACGTTGCAAAACGTTTGTAATGTCTGCGCCCCGGAATTGTCAGAGTCTGCCCTTCGCGCAGCTCCGAAATATTGCGCAAGAGTTCCTCGTCATAGTTTGCCACGCCGTCAACTATGAATCCGCCGAGAATATAGTTGTTCTGTTGCATGGAGTAAATGATGTCGGGCTTAACAATCACGCTGTCTCGCGACACGGAAGCACGGCAAAAGGTTGCAGCTGCGAAAAGTGCTGCAATCAATATGGCTGTATTCTTTATATGTTTCATCTTTTGTTATATTGCGGGGCATATATATAATGTATGTTCCTCCGCTTTGTTATTCTTCGGTTTCGTTTTTGGTTTTCGGGTTTTCTGCTTGCATCTGTTCGCCGGTTTTTCCGAAACGTCTTTGTCTCTGTTGATAATCGGCTATGGCTTTTTGGAAATCTTCCTCTTTGAAGTCGGGCCAATAGGTATCGCAGAAATAAAGTTCGGAATATGCACACTGCCACAACAGATAATTGCTCAACCGCAACTCTCCTCCCGTGCGTATCATAAGCTCCGGGTCGGGCATGAATGCCGTGGCGAGATATTTTGAAAAGGTTTCTTCGTCAATTTGTGAAATCTCCAAGGTACCCTGTTTCACGTCGGCAGCAATATTCCTTGCTGCGGCAGAAATTTCCCAACGTGAGGAGTAGCTCAACGCCACAACGAGAGTCATCTTTGTATTTCCTATCGTGTCGCGCTCGCATTGCTGCAATTTCTTTTGCACTGCAAGCGGCAACTTTCTTATGTCTCCTATAACGCGGAAGCGCACGCCGTTGCGCATGAAAAGCTCTTCCTGAAGCGATGTAAGTACAAGCGACATGAGCGCAGCCACTTCATTGCTCGGACGTTTCCAGTTTTCGGTTGAGAAAGTGTAAAGTGTGAGATATTTCACCCCGAGCCGCACAGCCTCTTCGGTTATGCGTTTTACAGTTTCCACACCTTCTTGGTGTCCTGCTGTACGCGGAAGGCCGCGTCTAACGGCCCAGCGACCGTTGCCGTCCATTATTATTGCTATATGGCGCGGAATGCGTTGCATATCTATCTGCGGAGCACTCATGTTTATTTTTATTGGTCGTTAATCAGTCGTTTTTGTTGCATTGCGGGCATTTCGGCGAAAAGTCGTAGCTTATGTAGAACATTGCCGTGCAATAGCTGTCTTTGTTTTGAAATCCGGTGGATTTTATGCCGTAGGGATATTCGAACCCGTCGAGATTGTCGCTTAGCGAGAAGTGATACAGCCAGTCGAATCCCAGGTTTACTCGCGGCTTCAATTTGTATTTCACTCCCACGCCTATGGGTATTTGCAGGGTGAAAGCCTTGCCGGCTGTTCCGTAGCAGGCTCCGAGTCCGAGTTGCAGGAAAGGTGTTATGCGCTGTCTGCCCTGGTATCCGTGGTGTAGCCCGAAAGGCCAAAAGTTATACTCGTATGTTGCGCTGAAATCCACAATGCCGTCGCTTAGTTTGTAACTGCGTTTGTCGGTCGATACTGCGGGATTGCCGGGATCGGTAGGAAAGAAATCGTCCACATTGGTTGTGGAACCTTTCACCGATGCGTAGTCCAGCATTGCCTTCACCGCCATGTATGGATTGATGTTCCAGCGTCCCACAACCCCTCCTGCGACACCGGGTTGCCCGAAGAATTTGTGGTTTAATTGTCCGCGATAAAAGCTGCCGCCCAGTGCGGCTCCTATCTCGTAGCGATAGTCCACATCGTCCTAGTGCGCGCGAGCCGTTAAGGCATGCAAGCACAGCCATAAGCAGAACCAACGCTTTTTTTCATCTTTCTTTATTCGCTTTTGTCGGCTTTAAGCCTGTTCAGATAACCTTTCCACAGCATTCCCGTGCCGCTGCATACCAACCATATATGGTTGTCGTCGTCAGGAGTCATGAATATTTCCGTGGGTTTGCCTGTTTGGGCGGGAACCATTGTGGGAACTTTTACTTTTTTCCATGCTCTTGCACCGTCGGCGCTGGTATATACGTTTACGGTGTCGCCGTTTATGCCTGCGCAAAACAGTTTGCCGTCGTATTTCATCATGTTGAATCCTTTCAGATAAGGCAATGTGCGAGGAGTTTCCTCGGTGGTGGGGTAGTAGCTCCAGGCGTTATCTTCGGGATATACCTTGTTCATTTCCTTTTTCCAAGTCTCGGTTTTGCCGTCAAGGTATCCCACGCAAACAATGTTCTCTATGTTCGGATTGTTCACAGCCGGCAGTACGGCGGAATATATGTTTTCCGTGGGCAGAAAGGCTGTGGAGTTGTCGGCTTTCTCTTCTTTCCATGACTTGAGGTCGCTTGAGCTGTAGATTTTGCCCGAAACGGTTATGTACAACTCTTCGTCAGCAGCCAGAATCCTGTCGGGTACGAGCGAAGTGGCTGTTTCCGTCCAATCTGCGCCGTTTTCAGACTCCACGAGTCCCGATTCCGAAATTGCCACAAACTTACCGTTGAACAGGTTGATGCTCTTGGTTTGCAGCCCGTCCGTTCCCGAAATGTCTTTCTTTGTCCACAAGGCTACTCCCTCTCCTGTTTTGCGGGTCATTACCACGTTTGTTCCGTTTTTGCTGCCCCAAAGATACAGTTGTCCGTCTTTTGCTATCATCCGCATGCTTTCCAGTTTCGCCACGTCATTGTCGGCAGGCGAAGCGGCTACCCACGAATATGCATCGGGGTCGGCATTGTGAATTTTGATGTCTATGGTGTATGAACGGCTTCCCGAACCGTCCGAAGCAAATATCGTGAAAATTCTCGGTGAAGTGAAGTCGAGCGTGTCTTTAATGGAATACAGAGTATCTTTTCCGCTTTCCAAACGATAGCTCACAATGCCGTCGGCACTGAATGTGGTGAAATAGACCTTGTTCACCGCAGTTCCCACGGGCAGAGAGTCGCTGTTGAAAATACGGCGGTTTATCTGGTCGATATGCAGTGGATAGGCTGCGCCGGGAACGGTTATGCTGTAACTGGTGTCCTTGCCATTGTCGAGATACGTGTGATAAATGCGCGACAGATTCCCCAAAACAATGGCGTTTATTGCGCAATCCGAACTAAGCTCACTGCTCTTGTTGTCATCACCGCAACTCGCCAGAAATGTCAGGGCAAGTGCCGACATCACAACAAATGCAATTGGTTTCTTCATATAATATTTGCAATATATATATTTTATCGGCAAAAGTAATTATATTATTCCTTTCCCGAAAATTTGAAAAGTTGTTTTATATTAAATCGGGACAAAAAACATGCTTTCCCGTTTTGGGACTCATACATGACGCTATAACGAAGTTGTTTGCGGAATGTTTCGGAACTTTCACGCATGTAATGAAAAATACAAGGCACTTATTTTAAAATATGTGCCTTATGTTTTAAAAAAATAAGTGCCTTGTATTTTTGAGCGTGTTAAGTGCTTGAAAAAACAATGTGCGGGAAAGGGTCGAAAATTTGCCTTGAAAAGTGGTGTTTTTGCGTCTGTTTTTAGCTGCCGTGCCTCGGAATTTGAAAAATGTGAATATTGCAAGAAAAATTGTGTATATTCAAAAACAATTCATTTGAGTTCCGTGTTGGTTTGTGGCGTGTGGTAATCTTTTTGTGGCTATATATTATCTGATTATCAGAAAAATAAATGTAGTGTTGAGTGGAAATTTTGAAAATGCGGAATTTGAATCTTTTTGAATAAAGGGTGAATAGAAAATGTTTTTATGCAAAAGATTTTTGTATAAAAACTTGTTCGCTATGAAAAAAACTCAGTACTTTTGCAATTCGAAAAATCAAACAGAAAGAATGAAAGAAAAAGAAGTTCGTTTGGGGTTCATTCGTAAAATCTTGAACGACAAAAACATCAGCAGTCAGGAAGAACTGCTCGAAGAACTGAAAGCCGTGGGACACGGTTCCACTCAGGCAACGCTTTCGCGCGACTTGCAACATCTGCGTGCCATACGTATTACCACCCAGTTCGGACAGGTGAGATATATATTGCCTAACAATCCCAACTATACCCATGCCATGCGCAAGAGTACGGGAAACAATGTTTCGCTCGAGGAATGTCTGCTCAACAACGAGGAGGGCGGAAAGACAATAATCCTGCATACCATTCCCGGCTTTGCTGCTGCTTTGGCGGGAACCATAGACAACAAACATTTCCCCCATATTGCCGCTACGCTTGCAGGCGATGACACCGTGATGGTGATAGGAAAAAAAGGAAGTTCCTGCGAAGAAATGGCTGCCGATCTCAAAGAGATTCTCCCGCAGATAGTGGCGAATCTTTGAGAAACGGGTGAAAGGAACGGATAGTAGGTTTTTATACATTACGAACAGGAAATGACTTACAATGATGGTATAGACGTATTGGTTGCCGATGCGTCTCATGAAAAGTATGTGGACACCATATTGAAGACAATAGCCGATGCAGCAAAAGTGCGCGGTTCGGGAATAGCTTCAGAACCCATGAATACGTGGCGCAAAAGATGCGCGAACGAAAAGCCATAATAGCTCTCCACGGAGAAGAGTTTGCCGGTTTTTGCTATATAGAAAGCTGGGAAGACAAACACTATGTGGCAAATTCCGGACTCATTGTAGTTCCGAAGTCCAGGCAGCATCACCTTGCCACACGCATCAAAGGAAACTGCCTTCACACTCAGCCGTCTGCGCTGGCCTCATGCAAAGCTTTTCGGATTGACAAGTCAGGGCGCGGTGATGAAGATAAATACGAAACTCGGCTATGTTCCCGTGCCGCTTTGCGATCTTACGCAGGACGACGAGTATTGGAAGGGCTGCGGAACGCCCGATCATCCCTGCTGCATCAATTGTGATATTCTTGCGCGCACAGGCAGGAAATATTGTGTGTGTACCGGAATGCTCTACGATCCCGCCGACCACGAAGGAGAACCGCTTCCCGTGCAACTTCCGCCCGATGTGGTGAAAATGGCAAAGGATGCTGCTGCAAAAGGATTGAGATAAAAACTAACAACGCAATAATAAAAACATCATATAAAGCAATGGAAAAGAAAAAGAAAGTGGTTGTTGCCTACAGTGGCGGGCTTGACACTTCATACACGGTGATGTATCTTTCGCACGAACTGGGTTACGAAGTTTATGCGGCTTGTGCCAACACCGGCGGCTTCAGCAAGGAGCAGCTGGAAGCCAATGAAAAAAACGCATATAAGCTCGGCGCAACAAAATATGTAACTCTCGATGTAACGCAGGAGTATTACGAAAAAAGTTTGAAGTATATGGTTTTCGGCAATGTGCTTCGCAATAATTGCTATCCCATATCGGTTTCGAGCGAAAGGATTTTCCAGGCAATAGCAATAGCACGTTACGCCAACGAAGTGGGAGCAGACGCTATAGCTCACGGTTCCACGGGTGCCGGCAACGACCAGATTCGTTTCGACATGACTTTTCTCGTGATGGCTCCGGGTAAGGAAATCATCACCCTCACTCGTGATCGCGTGCTTACGCGCAAAGAAGAAATAGATTATCTCAACGACCACGGTTTCAAAGCCGATTTCGCAAAACTAAAATACTCCTACAACGTGGGTATATGGGGAACTTCGATTTGCGGAGGCGAAATTCTCGACAGCAATCAGGGACTTCCCAGAATCGGCTTACCTAAAACATGCCACCGCCGAGGGAGAAAGAGAATTGAAAATAGGTTTCAAGAACGGCGAAATAGCAAGCGTGGACGGTAAAGAGTATGACGATAAAATCAAAGCCATTCAGGAAATAGAAAAGATAGGTGCTGCTTATGCCATAGGGCGTGATTGTCATGTGGGCGACACTATCGTGGGACTCAAAGGGCGTGTTGGTTTTGAAGCTGCCGCACCTATGCTGATAATCGGGGCACACCGTTTCCTCGAAAAGTACACTCTTTCGAAATGGCAGCAGTATTGGAAAGACCAGGTGTCGAATTGGTACGGCATGTTCCTGCATGAGAGCCAGTACATGGAACCTGTGATGACCGATATAGAAGCCATGCTCACTTCTTCGCAGCGTAATGTGAACGGTGTGGTAACTCTTAAGCTTCGTCCCTATTCTTTCGAAACCGTAGGGGTGGATTCCAAAGACGATTTGGTAAAGAATCCGTTCGGAGAGTACGGAGAAACTCAAAAAGGTTGGACTTCCGAAGAGGCAAAAGGCTTCATAAAGGTAACATCCACGCCTTTGCGCATATATTATTCCAAACATAAGGATGAACGTCGGTAATCAGCGTATGATAAAGGTAGGAATTGTAGGCGCGGCGGGTTATGCGGCGGGCGAACTTATAAGAGTTTTGCTCAATCACCCGCAGGCGGAGATTGTTTTCGCCAATTCGGGGAGCAATGCGGGAAATCTTTTCTCGGATGTCCATGAAGGTTTGCTCGGAGATACCGATTTTCGATTCACCGACGAGCTTCCGTTTGAAAAGATTGACGTTTTGTTTATCTGCCTGGGGCATGGCAAGAGTGAGGAATTCGCTTAAAAACAATCCCGTGCCCGCGAACGTAAAAATCATAGACTTTGCTCAGGATTTCAGAATAGCAGCTCCGGGAAACGATTACGTTTATGGTTTGCCCGAAACCCATCGCTCTCTCATAGCCAAGGCACAACACGTAGCCAATCCGGGATGTTTTGCCACCTGCATACAACTCGCGCTGCTGCCGCTGGCTAAGGCAGGGAGTCTTGAAGGGAGATGTTGTGATCAATGCCATAACAGGCAGCACCGGTGCGGGAGTAAAACCGCAGCCCACCACACATTTCAGCTGGCGCAACGGAAACATGAGCGTTTACAAGGTGTTCACTCATCAGCATTTGCTTGAAATAAACCAAAGCATCAGAGAATTTCAACCCGATTTCGGAGGAGATTTGGATTTTGTGCCTTATCGCGGCGACTTTGCGCGCGGCATTTTCACCACCGTCTTCATGCGCACCGGATTGTCGCAGGAAGAAATCGACAAATGTTACTCGATGTATGCAGGAGAACCGTTCACCCACTACGTGTCTCGCGACATTGACTTGAAACAAGTGGTCAACACCAACCGCGCACTTGTTCATGCTCAAAAAATATGGCGACCGTCTGCTCGTTACGTCGGTCATCGACAATCTTTTGAAGGGTGCTGCGGGTCAGGCAGTGGAGAATATGAACATCATGTTCGGCATTGCCGAGGATGCGGGACTTAAACTGAAGGCTGCGGCTTTCTAAAAAACAAATTCAACAATGAAACCATTTGACGTTTTTCCATTATATGATGTAGAAATAGTTCGCGGACGCGGATGCAACGTTTGGGATGCCGACGACAACAAGTATCTTGACCTTTACGGCGGACATGCCGTGATAAGTATCGGACACTGCCATCCTCATTATATAGAATGTGTGAGTCGTCAGCTCAATCGTCTCGGATTTTATTCCAATTCGGTGCAAAACCATTTGCAAACCGAGTTTGCGGAACGCTTGGGCAAAGCCTCGGGCTACGAAGACTATTCGCTGTTTCTTATCAACTCGGGAGCGGAAGCCAACGAAAACGCGCTAAAAGCTTGCTTCGTTTTACAACGGACGCACAAGAGTGATTGCTTCTGCGGGAGCTTTTCACGGACGTACATCGCTTGCGGTGGAAGCTACCGATAACCCCAAAATCAATGCGCCCATCAACAAAAACAGTCATGTTACCTTCCTTCCGCTCAACGACACCGAGGCATTTGTAAGCGAGATAGCCAAAGGCGATGTCTGTGCCGTGATTGTGGAGTGCATACAAGGTGTGGGCGGAATACATTTGGCAAACAAAGAATTTATGCAGGCGGTGCGCAAGGCATGCGACGAGCACAACACGGTGCTTGTTTGCGACGAAGTGCAATGCGGTTACGGACGAAGCGGAAAGTTCTTTGCCCACCAGTATCTCGATGTCAAGCCCGACCTTATAACCGTTGCCAAAGGCATAGCCTGCGGATTTCCCATGGGAGGGCTTCTGATTTCACCGAAATTCAAACCTGTTTACGGAATGCTCGGCACAACGTTCGGCGGAAACCATTTGGCATGTGTTGCCGCGCTTGCCGTGCTCGACGTAATAGAGAACGAAAAACTCGTGAGCAATGCTGCAGAGGTTGGAGAGCATATCATGGACCGCTGCAGGGAGATAGAGGAAATAAAAGATATACGCGGACGCGGACTGATGATAGGTCTTGAATTCGACAAACCCGTTAAGGAATTGCGAAAGAACCTTATTTTCGAGCAGCGCGTGTTTACCGGCGGAGCGGGAACAAACATCCTGCGTCTGTTGCCGCCTCTCTGCCTCACCACAGGGCAGGCCGACGATTTCGTGGAACGTCTTAAAAATGCTCTTGTCAAGTTTTAGACCATAGCAAATCCATTTATAACTACACAGAATTATTACGTTTGCGACCCGCACGCTTCTTAACCGAAATGTGCGGGTTGTTTTTTGCACTCAATGGGCGGATTTTTTCCGAGATCGGGAGTTTTTTTACAACGATATGTATTGTGCAAAAAACACACATGGCTTATCGTAAAAAATACAAGGCACATATTTTAAAATAAGTGCCTTGTATTTTAAAATATATGCCTTGTATTTTTGACGTTTTCAAACGTCTGAAAAACAGCAACTTGTAAAACGACATTTTTGAGGTGTTTTTTTGCCGTTTTAAGCCGTGTTTTCAAACCGTTATGCGAGTCTCCGGCGGCGGTGTGCCGGATGTGATGGGCGGGATGGGAGTGTCGCGCTGTTTTATGCCCGGAAATGCCGGCGGAAACACGGGTCAAAGCACACGCAAGCGGTTAGAACGTTTGGTTAACAAGAATAAAAGAAATGTAAAGTAAATCTGACAAAATAAAAAGTTGCAAATAAAAAATTCTGCACGGAGAAAATATCGGCGAAATTTTAACATTTTGTCGTTTTGTTTTTTTTACATCCCGATTTTAGTTTGAAATTCGAAACGAAATGGAAATAATTGGGAAAAACGGCATAAAGAACATTGCTGTTTTGTTAAAAAACGAAGAAAAGTACCTGTTTACGCCCTGTAAAAATAACATAATGGAATCTTTTTGCAGTTAAAAGAATTTTCTACTTTTGCAAAAATGTATGAAGTAGCCAAGGTAAAGTTGAAATTGACGGCAGTTTATATATAATAATGTATATGTGCGACCGTAAGTCGTGAACAGACTGTAAAAAAACGTTATCGCAATCATAAGAGATTATACATATAATAAACAATACAAATAACTAAGTTTAATCTAAAAAGTAAGATTATGGGTAAAAAATTGATGATGCTTTTTATTGGGAGCTTTCACTTGCCTCCTCGTAAACGCTCAAGTCAAGACCGTAACCGGACACGTAACTTCCGCAGACAACGGCGAGCCGTTGATTGGCGTTAGTGTCAGCGTTCCCGGAACCACAATCGGTGTGAATACCGATGCAGACGGTCGCTTCACGCTTTCAAACCTTCCCGCATCTGCAAAACAGCTTCGTTTCTCGTTCATAGGAATGGAAGCACAGGTGCTCCCGGTAAAAAGCGTGATGAATGTTTCACTCAAATCCAACGACAAAATGCTTGGCGGCGTTGTTGTAACCGCGCTTGGCATTAAACGTTCGGAAAAGTCGTTGGGTTATTCGGCAACTTCGGTTAATACGGAAGACCTCGTGGAAACCCGCAACGCCAACATCATGCAGGGCTTGCAAGGTAAGATTGCCGGTGTGTCAATTTCAAACAACAGTGATCCCGGATCAACCAACAGTGTGATTATCCGTGGTTTCTCTTCGCTTGCAAAGACCAACCAGCCGTTGTATGTGATTGACGGTGTGCCTATGAGCAATGAAGCCATGCAGAGTACCGATGAGTTGAACCACAACTACGACTTCGGTAGCGGTGCAAACGCCATAAACCCGGACGATGTCGAAAATATGACAGTCCTTAAAGGTGCGGCAGCTACAGCACTTTATGGTTCACGCGCAGCAAACGGTGTGATAATGATTACAACCAAGAAAGGTAAGAAACGCGACAAAGGCGTAGGCATTACTTATAATGGCGGTATTCAGTTCTCCAATGTTGCCCGTCTCGTAGAGATGCAAAATCGTTTCGGTCAGGGCGCAAGCGGCGAGCATGTAGCTATTGAAAACGGTTCTTGGGGTCCTCGTTTCGATGGTCTTGAGAAAGTTTACGGCTATGTTTATGACAACTCACAGCGTGTGAAGAGCTATAAAGCAATCAAGAACAACGTACGTGATTTCTTCGATACCGGCGTAATGTTCAACAACAGCGTTTCGTTAGACGGTGCTACCGATAAGAGCAACTTCTTTGTTTCGCTCTCGAACATCAACAATAATGGTGTCTATCCTACACGTTCCGATGCTTATAATAAGTACACATTCACTTCGAACGGTAGCTATACGGTGAACAACAAGCTCACATTCTCGTCTTCGTTGAGCTATTCTTACCAGAAGAACAACTTCGTTTCAACCGGTCAGAAACTTAATCCTATTTTCTCTCTTTACAATGTTCCCCGCGATATTAGTATTACCGCGCAGAAAGACCTCAGTAATCCGTTCAATACTCCGGGTTATTACTATACTCCTTACAATGCAACCAACCCTTATTACATTCTCAAGAACTATCTTGACGAAGCGGAAATGGACAAACTTTGGGGTAAATTCCAGGCTGACTACAATATCTTTGACTTCTTGAAGTTCACATACCGTGTAGGTATGGACTACACAATCCATAAAACACGCAACGGTATTCCTAACATGAGCGTGCTTTGGGCAGGAACTCCCAACTGGGACAACAACTCTGAAATCAGTTCTCAGACCGGTTGGGTTTACACTATGGACCGCAAAGAGCGTCTCATTGATCAAGACTTTATGCTCAACTTCTCTAAACTTATAGATGAAGATTTCAACTTGAACGCTATCCTCGGTCTTAACACTCATGAGCGTAAGCTTTCCATAGCTTCCCAGGAAGTAAGCAGCCTTGACATTCCTACATGGTTCAACACAGCAAACTCCGGTAGCACTCCTGCGGTAGTAGATAAATTCTATCATTCACGTCTCATCGGTGCTTATGGTCAAGTTGAAGGTTCTTGGAAAGATATGGTTTTCCTCAACGTTACAGCACGTAACGACTGGTCTTCGACTCTTCCCAAGGCAGAACGTTCATATATCTATCCGGGTATCACCGGCAGTTTCATTTTCACGGAACTCATTCCCCAAGATCTTAAGGACATTATCTCATTCGGTAAAGTTCGTGTGGCTTGGGGTAAGACCGGTAACGACGCAGAATGGTATTCAACCCAGAACGTCTATGCACAGGCTGGGGCCGATGGTTCCGGTTTCGGTGAAATTGATTTCCCCTCGGAGGTCTCAACGCATTTACCCTTTCAAACATAATGGGTAATAACAAACTTAAACCTGAAATGACAACAGAATGGGAATTTGGTCTCAACATGGCATTCTTCCGTAACCGTTTGTCATTTGACTTTGCTTACTACAACCGTAGCACAAACAACCAGACACTTGCCATGAACCTTGACGCGGGTACAGGTTTCACTCGTCGTTATGTAAACATAGGCGAAATAACCAACAAGGGTGTGGAACTTCTCGTACAAGGCACTCCTATCAAAACTCGCGATTGGCAGTGGGATCTTAATATGAACTGGACTCTCAACCGTTCAAAGGTTGTAAGCCTTCCCAAAGACCTTGGCAAAGAAATCGTAATCTTCGGTTTCAGCGGTGGAACTTCTCTCTGCGCAGTTAAGGGCAAACCCCTTGGCGTTTATAAAGATCAGAGACTCGAGCGCGACCCTGAAGGACACGTAGTAGTGGCAGCAAATACAGGTCTTCCTGTAAAGAGCGACAAATACGAATATTGCGGCGACATGAACCACAAATACACCCTCGGTTGGGGTACTACAATTCGCTGGAAAGACATCAGCCTTACAGCAAACATGGAAGCTCGCGTAGGTGGTAAGATGTACACACGTACAAAAGGTAATGTATTCTTTACAGGTATTGCAAAGCAAACCGTTTACAATGATCGTAAACCGTTCATCGTGCCTAACTCTGTAAACAAAGTTACTGCTGATGACGGTAGCGTATCATACGTAGAAAATACAACCGCTTTGGATTACAACTATATCCAGAGCTATTGGTCAGACCAATACGATTGCGATGCTTCAAACCTCGTGAGTCGCGGTTTTTGTAAAGCTTCGTGATGTGGCTTTGACCTGGAATCTCCCGAAGAAATGGATTGACAAGACATTCCTTACCGGTGCTTCCGTTTCGTTCTTCGGTCGCAACCTCCTTATGTGGACTCCGAGCGACAACACATTTGTTGATCCCGAGAACACTTCTGTAAGCGGCGACTTGGGTGCAATGTTTGGTGAATACGGAGCTAACCCGTCAACACGCAGCTACGGTTTCAACATTAAGATCAGCTTCTAAACATAAGAACAGATAAGCATGAAAAAAAAATATTATTATTGTCAGCAATAGGGCTTGCCACACTTACGGGTTGCGGCAGCCTTGACATCAACGAAGATCCTAACAACCCGAGTGGCGAAAAGGTAAGCGTTAGTCTTATCATGCCCGCTGCACAAAACTATGTGGCTGTTGTGGCAGGCGACGCAATGTATAATACTGCCGGTTTCTTCGTTCAGTATTACGAGCAGGCTCCTACCGTAAACCAGTATAACAAATATACTTGGTATCAACTCACGTCAGACGACAATATTTCCGACCGTTGGTACAGTTGTATCTATGCCGGTGCGCTTCAGGACATCGAAGAAATAAAGAATAAGACTAAAAACACCTATGATCTCTTTGCTGCAACCGCTCTTCGCGCGTATGCTTTGCAAATAATGGTAGATGCTACCGGTGAAACTCCTTACACCGAGGCAAACAGGGGTTCAAGCATTCAGAAACCCAAGTATGACAACGGTGAAACGGTTTATGCCGGCATTCTTAAGGAACTCGATGATGCGGAAGCTGCTCTCAATTCCGAAGACAGAGCAATGGACGGCAAAGATCTTATTGCCGGTGGCGACATTAACCAGTGGAAAGGTTTTTGCAAATGCTCTCCGTGTTCGCATGTACCTTCGCATGATTCAGGCAGGAATAGATGTTGCCGACTACACAGCCAAACTTAAGAATGTTGTCAGCAAAGATGAATTCTTTACGGGTAATTTTGAATACCAGCCGGGTTTCCAAGATCAAAAAGCAAAGGATAATCCTTGGTATGAATCCAACAAACGTCAACTTGCTCCCAACCACGTAGGTGCTTATCCTATCATTAGCTACATGAGCATCACCAATGACCCGCGTATTGCTTATACTTTCACAAAGGCAACCACAGGAGACAACGAAGGTAAGTATGCAGGTCGTCTTCCCCGGTACACACCTGCAGACCGGTTACACTTACAAGGACAACGGTGTGTTCAGCTGCCTCAACTATTATCCTACAAAAAGCTGTTGAGTTCTTTACTCAGGCTGAGTTGCAGTTCTTGCTCTCTGAGGTATACCTCAAATACTTCAACGATGAAGCAAAGCTAAGGCTGCATACGAGGCAGGTGTTAAGGCTGACTTCGAAACCCGTGAGATAGACGGTGCTGATGAATTCCTTGCACAGAGCCGCACATCTTGGGATGCTCAAAGCGGAAACGATGCAAAGCTCAAGCTCGTTTACATGCAGAAATGGGTAGCTCTCCTTTATATGGATCACATGGAAGCTTGGTCAGAGCAACGTCGTACCAACGTTCCTTCTTGGGGTCTTACCGGAAAGGAATTCGAGGCAGACAATACCAAGTATGTTGCAGGTGATCTTATCTATCCCTATCGTGATGACCTTGGCAGCAAGGCAGTTCCTTTGCGCGTGTTCTACTCAACTTCGAGCAAGAACCTCAACGAAAATGTTCCCGAACAGCCTGCTCTTACAACTCCGGTATTCTGGGATAAATAATATTTGAAACAGTTAATATGACATTCAAAAATGAAAAAAATTATAAGTTTGTTCGCACTTTGCCGCATTCGTGCTTGTAGGCTTCAGCTCCTGCGATTACGATGGTAAAGACGATGCGTATGTCACACATTACGTTTCCATTGATTTGAAAGAGGGCGATACATATCTTGTGGCAAAAGGTTCCACATACACCGACCCGGGATATACCGCTACGGAAGGTACGGAAGATGTAACTTCCAAGGTAACTGTCAGTGGAGATGTTGATGCCAACAAGATGGGTATATACAATGTTACCTACTCTGCGGTAAACAAGGACGGTTTCTCCGCTTCTGTTACCCGCAAGGTGCTTGTTTATGACCCTGAAGTTACTACAAATATCAGCGGTACTTACAAAGTTACCAGCACTGACGGTTCGCAGTCAGTGTTTGACAGATATTCCGTTATCGGAAACTCTGTAACTCTCACACAGCTTGCTCCCGGTTTGTATTCTATCAGCGACTATTGGGCAGGTCTCTATGCTGTTACGCTTGGTAACGGTGCTGCTTATGCCTGCACGGGTTACTTTGCTTTCGGCAAGGATAACAGCATAACAGGTATTTCAAGCTCCAACCCTGGAACTTTAACATGACAAGCGTTACGGGTAGCTACGATCCTGCAACCGGTAAGGTTAAGATGGACGTTATTATCAATTACCACCTTGTAATGGAGTTGGCGAAATAAATTAAACTAAAAACAGAATTTCAATCATGAAGAAATATCTTTTTTGATAGCAGCAGCTTTGACAATGGGCTTCACCTCTTGCGACAGCGATCCCAGCGACAGCAGCACAAATGCCGGCGGCACAAAGGTTGAGAAGTTGGCAGGCGCATGGGTGGTAGATGTCTTTACATGCGATGAGCAAGGCGATGTTGCAAATATCGACAATTGGAATTGGGAAGATCAAGGCGCTTTCGGCAGTGATCTCATGACCTACAACACTGCTGCCAACAAAGGCAACGAGATGTGGGTTGACGATCAGGGAGAAAGCAACTTCGGCGGCGTTAACAACTACAGCCATAAGGTGAAAGTTAACGTTAAGGGCATGAAATTCTCCGTGAACGAAGGCGAGAATGAATACGGCTCTCCCGTTACAATCGTAGGTGGTAAGGTGTTGAAAAACGCTGCAACCGTTGAGAAAGATCGTGGTCAGAGCATCAAGACCGACAGCATAGTTTACTATGTTAAGGTTGACGGTACCGAGTACGGTTATCTCAAGATTTCCGGATATTTGAGCGCATCAACCGGAACCTACTAATCGAGATTGTAATAACATTACAAAATAAGGTCTTCCCGGGCAAAATATGCCCGGGGAAGACTTGTTTTATAAAGCCCGAAAAAACGATATTGGATTTCAGACAGTTGGAATGCCGAAAAATACAAGGCACTTATTTTTAAAAATAAGTGCCTTGTATTTTAAAAATATGTGCCTTATGTTTTTTCTTACATCCCATGTCTGTAAAAACAGGTCTTGAAAGCGTTGAATTTTTTGAGGGAAGCGGTGTCTGAAAACGGCACGTTGTTAGCCTTCACATACTCTCATTTTTACAGGTTTCTTAAAAGTGTTATGCTATATGCGGTATGCGGAAAAAATGCGAAAGGAAAGTTCCTAAACATGTTGATGTACCCCCAAGTTAAGTACCTTGCCGTTTGATGTAGAATACATCCGTCATGGGAAATATGGGGTATGTGTCATTAGTAAGGTGCTACGGGAACTTGCAAGTTCAACATGTGCAGGAGCGTTTGCATTGTGTTTTATGAGAAATGGCTTATGATTGATTATTGGTTATCTGCGTTTCGGGACATGTGCAACAAGCTCCATAAGAAAAGACGTGCCTTAGGGTACAAGTCCGTTGGGTTTGGTAGTATGTGCCGGGTTTCCCCAAAAGAAAGGCGAGCAGGGGGTGCAAATTCCCGAAAATTTATTGCGAAAAGAGACTGAATGAAATTAATAAACGGAACGTTTGGGGATTTGTGAGGTGTGCCCCGTAAAGAAAGGTATTAAGAAACTTGCGCGTTTCGTTTTTATGGAAACGTGTATCATGTACTCCCAAAGGAATGCCTTGCGGTGGAAAGATATTGGGTTGTGTGTTCGAATGTGCGCGGTGCGGACGCGGTTTTTTATGCGTTCGGTCTATAAAAACTGGTCAAGGCTGTGCTTCAGGTTTACAAGCTCGATGCGTATGTTTTTAAGCTTTTCAATCACCTCGGTTGTCTGCTGTTCGCCGCTGTGATTCTTGTTCAGCGCATCGCGTGCGGCTGCGAGTTTAAGTCCGCGAACTTTCACAAGGTTGTATATCAGGCGCACCTGCTCAATGTCGTCGCGACTGTATTGCCTGATGTTTCGCCCGCTTTTTCGCGGCTTTATCTGCGGAAACTGTTTTTCCCAAAACCTGAGGAGGGTTTCGGAAACGTTGAACATTTTCGCTACTTCGCTTATCGAGTAGTATAGTTTCAAGTCTTTGTTCTCGGATAAAGGCATGGGCTGTAAATGAGTTTAATTCGCTTGTTCTTGCAAAAATAAATAAAACGGCGTAACTTTGCAACGATTTTACTTTGAAATTTATAGAGTCATGATGACAGCAAACGAAATAAGGGAATCTTTCAAACAGTTTTTCCAATCAAAAGGACATCTTATAGTGCCTTCCGCTCCCATTGTGGTTAAGGACGATCCCACGCTTATGTTCACCAACGCGGGCATGAATCAGTTTAAGGACATTATTTTGGGAAATGTGAAGCCCAAGAGCCGCCGCTGCACGGATTCGCAGAAATGCCTGCGCGTAAGCGGTAAGCACAACGACCTTGAAGAGGTGGGACATGACACTTATCATCACACAATGTTCGAGATGCTTGGCAACTGGAGCTTTGGTGATTATTTCAAGAAGGAAGCCATTGGCTGGGCTTACGAATATCTTGTGGACGTTCTTAAGATTGAGAAAAAAGATTTGTATGTAACCGTTTTCGAAGGTGCGCCATCCGAAGGTTTGGAACGCGACAACGAAGCTGCGGGATACTGGGGCGAGTTTTTCCCCGAAGACCATATTATTAATGGTAACAAACACGATAATTTTTGGGAAATGGGTGATACGGGTCCTTGCGGACCTTGTTCGGAGATTCACATAGATCTTCGTCCCGAAGACGAGAAGAAAAAAGTCAGCGGTGCTTCGCTCGTTAACAAAGACAATCCTCTGGTCATAGAAATCTGGAATCTTGTGTTCATGCAGTATAATCGTAAAGCCGACGGTTCACTCGAGCCGCTGCCCGCCAGAGTTATTGACACCGGCATGGGATTTGAGCGTCTTTGTCGTGTGCTTCAGGGAAAGGATTCCAATTACGACACCGACATTTTCCAACCTATAATAAAGAAGATTTCGGAACTTTGCGGCAAGAAATATGGCGTTGACGAAAAGACCGATGTTGCTATGCGCGTTGTGGCAGATCATATTCGCGCCATTGCTTTCTCTATTGCCGACGGACAGTTGCCCGACAATGCAAAAGCCGGTTATGTGATACGACGTATATTGCGCCGCGCCGTAAGATACGCATATACTTTCCTCGAACAGAAAGAAGCATTCATATATAAGCTCCTGCCCACACTCGTAGACGAAATGGGAGATTCTTATCCCGAACTTCGTGCACAGAAAGTGCTTGTGGGTCGCGTCATAAAGGAAGAAGAAGATTCTTTCCTCCGTACTCTTTCCACCGGCATCAATCTTCTTGACAACATAATAAACGAAACCCGTGCGGCAGGCAAGACACAAATCGAAGGAATCAAAGCTTTCACGCTCTTCGATACGTTCGGTTTCCCGTTAGACCTCACTGAACTCATTTGTTCAGAGAACGGAATGACGGTAGACGAGGAAGGTTTTGCCGACGAAATGCAAAAACAGAAAGAACGTGCGCGAAACGCAGCTCAGGTTGAGCTTGGCGACTGGATAACAGTGAATGGCGGCGAAGAGAAGTTCGTTGGCTGGGACACTACAGAGAGCGAATGCCATATCACGAGGTATCGTGTGGTGGAGCAAAAGAAGAAGAAACATTACGAAATAGTTCTCGACACCACGCCGTTCTATGCAGAAATGGGCGGACAGGTTGGCGACCACGGCAAACTTGTCAGCGAATTTGAAACGATTGACATCATAGATACAAAACGTGAGAACAATCTTGCGCTTCACATTGCCAATAAACTTCCGGAGCATCCCGAAGCTGCGTTCAAGGCTGTGGTTGATAAGAAATGGCGCAGAGACAGCGAGGCAAACCACACTGCAACCCACTTGTTGGACTTTGCGTTGCGCACAGTGCTCGGAAGCCATGTGGAACAAAAAGGCTCGCTTGTAACACCTGATTATTTGCGTTTCGACTTCTCGCATTTCCAAAAGGTAACGCCCGAAGAACTGCGCAAGGTTGAAAAGAATTGTCAACGCTGCCGTTCGCGAAGATATTCCGTTTGAAGAATATCGTGATACACCCATTGAGGAGGCTAAAAAAGTTGGCGCAATTGCTCTCTTTGGCGAGAAATACGGCGACAAGGTGAGAGTTGTGAAGTTCGGTAAGAGCGTTGAGTTCTGCGGAGGTTGTCATGCCAAGAGCACCGGGCGTATCGGTTTGTTCCACATCATTTCCGAAAGTTCCGTTGCCGCAGGTGTAAGGCGCATTGAGGCTGTAACCGGTGCCACTGCCGAAGAACTTGTTTACAAAGCCGAGGATTTGCTCAACGGTTTGAAGCTTCTTTTCAACAATGCCAAGGACCTCACCGCCGTTATCAAGAAAACAGTGGAGGAGAATAGTGATTTACACAAACGCATAGATGGTTTTGTTCAGAAACAAGTGGAAGATTTGAAGAATGCCCTTATCAAGCGTGCCGAAAACCGCGATGGCATAACGGTTGTCAAGAGTGTTCTGCCCATTAAGCCGGATGCTGCCAAGGATCTTGCATTCAAGATTTCTGCAGCGGTGCCCGAGAACCTTTTCTGCGTACTCGGCACAATGGCAGACGATAAACCCATGCTCACTCTCATGATTAGCAAGAATCTTGTCAAGGATCATGACCTCAATGCGGGCAAGATTGTACGTGAAGCCGCAAAACTTATTCAGGGCGGCGGTGGCGGTGCGCCTCATTTCGCTACTGCGGGCGGTCATAACCTTGACGGTTTGAATGCTGCCCTTGACAAAGCGTTGGAAGTGGCAGGTATTTGAAATTAGTTCTTAATCCGTATAAATCGAGTCCCGCGTCAGCAAAATGATGCGGGACTTTTTTCATGCCCCGGGCGTTAGCCGAAAAAACACATGGCTTATCGCAAAAAATACAAGCCATGTATTTTTTAAAATACAAGGCACTTATTTTAAAATATGTGCCTTATATTTTTGACCTTTTCAAATGTCTGAAACACAAGAACTTATAAAAGCCTTCTGTTTTGCTGTAAAAAGGTGATTTCCAGAACTTTGTAAAAATGCACAAATCTCGCGTTTTTCTATCGAAAGCATTGTCGTTGCGCAGGGAGTCATGCGGCTTGTGGCGTGCGGTTTTAGCGGGCATAAAACCGAAAGCCGGACTCCTGCGAGTCCGGCTTTCGGTGTATGTAGTCAGTGTCGTTGTCTTAAAAATAGCTTGAACCGTCGAAACAGTGGGTGCATATCTGACATTTTGGCAACCCTATGGCTTTTTACGAGGTTCTCCACGGTGTTGAATCGCAGTGAAGTCAGCCCGAGTTTTGTTCTTATGATTTCCACCATGCGTTTGTACTCCGGCGAGTCGGTTGTGGCGTATGCCTCAAGGTTTTTGTTCATGTCGCCTTCCTGTTCCTGAATTATGCGGCGCGTAATCAGTTCGAGGTCGCTGCGTGAAGAAGTGAAACCTATATAGTTGCAGCCGTAAACAAGCGGGGGGCATGAAATTCTGACATGCGCTTCACGTATGCCGCAATCGTAAAGCATTTTCACATTGTCGCGCAGCTGTGTGCCGCGAACAATCGAGTCGTCGCAGAAAAGCACGCTCTTGCCTTTCAAAATGGCTTCGTTGGGGATAAGTTTCATTTTCGCCACAAATTCGCGGCGTGTCTGATTGCTCGGAGTGAAGCTTCGCGGCCATGTGGGCGTATATTTCGATATGGCTCTCTTATATGGTTTCTTCATTCCCGCAGCATATCCGTATGCCATGCCCACGCCCGAATCGGGTATGCCGCATACGCAGTCCACATCTGTGTTGTCTTCTTTTCCCATGGTTTCTCCGCAGGTGAAACGCACTTTCTCCACATTGATGTTCTCGTATGAAGAAGTGGGGAAACCGTAGTAAACCCAAAGAAAAGAGCAAATCTGCATTTTTTCGTTGGGTTTGCGCAGTTGCTCAAGTTTTTTCGGCGTCAATGCTCACGATTTCTCCCGGTCCTATGTTCCTTACCTCCGAATATCCGAGGTTGGGGAAAGCCGTTGTCTCGCTTGCCACTGCGTATGCACCGTCTTTTTACCAATCACTATGGGTGTGCGTCCCAGTTTGTCGCGTGCGGCAATAATTTTGCCCTCGTCGGTGAGCATCAGAAGGGAGCACGAACCTTTCACCTTGCGATAAACGTTCTCAATGCCCTCAACAATGGTTTTACCCTGCACAATGAGCAGAGCCACAAGCTCTGTCTGATTTGTCTTTCCCGATGAAAGTTCGGCAAAGTGCTGCTTGTTTTCGAGCATCTCGTTTTCCAGCTCGCCGATGTTTGTGATTTTAGCCACAGTAACAATGGCAAATCTTCCGAGATGCGAGTTTATGACTATTGGCTGGGCATCAGTGTCGCTTATGACCCCTATGCCGGCGTTTCCGCTGAATTTGTCAAGCTCGTCTTCGAACTTGCTGCGGAAATAAGCGTTTTCGAGATTATGTATGCTTCGTTGGAAACCCTCTTCCTTGGTGAATGTTGCCATTCCGGCGCGTCTTGTGCCGAGATGAGTGTGATAGTCTGTGCCGTAAAACAAATCGTTTACGCACGGACACATGGATACTGTTCCGAAAAATCCTCCCATAAATTATGATTCTTATGTATCGAGTGTAAATATCCGCAAAATTAAGAATTATGTGCGAAATGAATGCGTGCCACGGCTTTTTATTGAGCCGCACAATGCAAAACCGGAGGCGGCAGAGGCATCCGCTCCCGAAAATGAGCCTCGCCGCTGTTTGTTAAGCCCCGACCGAAAGACAGGCAAAGCCCGTGCGACATTAAAATACCGTGCTAACTTTGTTTATGTGGTTTTTGCTTTGTACTTTTGCATTAATAATGCGCTTTATATCCTTGCATGTGCAGGGTGCGGGCGGACAAATTGAAAACTGAAATGGAATTTACAGCCGGACAAATAGCCGCATTTCTTGGCGGAAGCATTGTGGGAAACGAGAATGCAAGTGTTAACACGTTTTCGAACATTGATTCGGCAAAGAACGGCGCACTCACTTTCTTTTATGCCAAAGAGTACGAGAACTATGTTTATGAAACCGATGCGAGCATAGTGCTTGTGCCTGAGGATTTCGAACCTGCGCGTGAGGTTAAAGCCACACTGATAAAGGTTAAAGACCCTCGCGAATCGGTGGCGAGACTTCTGAATCTCTACGAGCAGAGCAAACCCAAACGCAAAGGGGTGAGCGAACGCGCGTATGTGAGCGAAACCGCCAAATTGGGCAAAGACGTTTACGTGGGTCCGTTGGCTTATGTAGGCGATGGCGTTGTAGTGGGCGACGGAACGCAGATTTATCCCAATGCAACCATTGAAGAACATTCCGTGATAGGAAGCAACTGCATAATATATCCCAACGTGTCCGTTTATCACCATTGCAAAATGGGTTCGGGCGTTATACTCCATTCCGGATGCGTCATAGGAGCCGACGGATTCGGTTTCGCACCAACACCGGACGGCTACGAAAAGATTCCGCAGATAGGAAACGTGGAAATAGGCGACAACGTGGAAATTGAGCAAACACGTGTGTGGACCGTTCCATGATGGGAACAACCAAAATAGGCAACGGCGTAAAACTCGACAATCTTGTGCAGATAGCTCACAATGATGAAATAGGCGCAAACACTGGATGTCGGCGCAAGTGGGAGTGGCAGGCTCTACAAAGATAGGCGAATGGTGCATGTTCGGAGGTCAGGTAGGAATAACGGGACATGCCAAAATCGCATCGCGCACACATTCCGGAGCACAGGCGGGTATAGCCGGACCAATACTGAAAAGAAGGACAAACTGTTCTCGGTTCGCCGGCAATAGATGCCCGACGCTTTGCAAAGGCAGCGGCTGTGTTCCGCAATCTTCCCGAAATGTTCAGACAGGTGAACGAAATGAAAAGGGAAATGGACAAACAAAAAACGAAAACAAAGAAAAAAATAAGAATATCATGCTTAAACAGACAACACTCAACGGCAGTTTCTCTCTCTACGGAAAAAGGACTGCATACGGGTTTGAACCTTACTGTTACTTTCAATCCCGCACCCGAGAACTCCGGATACAAAATACAAAGAATAGATCTTGAAGGTGAACCGATAATTCCGGCTATTGCCGAAAACGTAGTGGAAACTACGCGCGGCACAGTGGTAGCCAAGGGCGACGCACGCTGTTCTACCATTGAACATGCCATGGCTGCGCTTTACGCTCTGGGAATAGACAACTGCCTCATGCAGGTTAACGGTCCCGAATTCCCTATTCTTGACGGTTCTTCGGCTCCTTTCGTTGAAAACATACAACGTGTGGGTGTGAAAGAGCTTAATGCACCGAAAGATTACTATATCATAAAGAAAAAAATAGAGGTTCATGATGAAGAAACCGGCTCGTCGGTAATGATTCTTCCCGATGAGGAATTCAGCATAACGGCTATGATTTCCTATGGGTCAAAGTGGTTTTCAAGTCAGTTCGCAACTCTTGACAGTCTTTCCAATTTTACCGAAGAAGTTTCCTCTGCCCGCACATTTGTTTTCATGCGTGAGGTGGAACCTTTGCTTCAGGCGGGACTCATAAAGGGAGGCGATCTTGACAATGCCATAGTTATTTACGAACAGGAGATTAGTCAGGAGCGTCTTGACCAGATTGCCGATGAAATGAAGGTACCTCATCGCGATGCCACCAAGCTTGGCTTCATTTCTCACCGTCCTTTGAAGTGGGCAAACGAACCTGCGCGCCATAAACTCCTTGACATTGTTGGCGACATGGCTCTTGTTGGTCGCCCGATCAAAGGTAGGATTATAGCAACCCGTCCCGGTCATACAATAAACAATAAGTTTGCACGCGAACTGCGTCGTGAAATCCGCGCTCACGAAATTCAGGCTCCGCATTACGATCCTAATGAGGAACCAATCATGGATGTTAATCGCATTCGCCAACTTCTTCCTCACCGTTACCCCATGCAGCTTGTCGACAAGGTAATTGCCATGGGTTCAAACCAGATTGTTGCCGTTAAGAACGTAACTGCCAACGAACCTTTCTTTCAGGGTCATTTTCCGCAGGAACCTGTTATGCCCGGTGTGCTTCAAGTTGAGGCAATGGCGCAAGCCGGCGGCTTGCTTGTGCTTAGCACGGTGGAAGAACCGGAACGTTGGAGCACATATTTCATGAAAATTGATGACGTTAAGTTCCGTCGTAAGGTTGTGCCGGGAGATACTCTTATTTTCAACGTGCGTCTTCTTGCGCCGGTGCGTCATGGCGTTTCTTCCATGAAAGGTTTTGTGTTTGTTGGCGAACAAATTGCTTGTGAAGCCACTTTCACTGCCCAAATTGTTAAGAACAAATAGTAAGAAGTCCAATCCAAATATCAGGCATAATGAGCAAAATTAGTCCTTTGGCGTTTATTGACCCGGAAGCAAAAATCGGAAAGAACTGCGAAATAGGTGCTTTCTGTTTTATAGACAAGAATGTTGAAATCGGCGACAACAATATTCTTATGAATAGCGTTACCGTGCTTAGCGGAGCCCGCATTGGAAATGGCAATACCATTTTCCCCGGTGCGGTAATAAGTGCAGTTCCTCAGGACTTGAAGTTCCGGGGAGAGGAAACCACTGCAATTGTCGGCGATAACAACAGAATTCGCGAGAATGTTACCATAAATCGCGGTACAGCCGCCAAGGGAAGAACAATAGTTGGCTCTGACAACCTGTTAATGGAGGGCGTTCACGTGGCTCACGATGTTACGCTCGGCAGTGGCTGTATCATAGGAAACTCAACAAAGATTGCCGGAGAGGTAATCATTGACGATTATGCCGTAATAAGTGCATCGGTTCTCATTCACCAGTTCTGCCATGTGGGAGGCTATAATGATTGGCGGAGGCACACGTTTCAGCCAGGATGTGCCGCCTTATGTCATGGTTGCCCGTGAGCCGGCGGCTTATCAGGGACTTAACATTGTGGGTTTGCGCCGCCACGGCTTTTCGAATGAGACTATAGAGAACATACACGAGGCTTATCGCATGCTTTATCAGAGCGGAAAACTCCGTTCCGAGAGTTTGGAGGAGATTAAAAAGACTCTTCCCATGTCAAAAGAGATTGTGTATATCATAAACTTCGTTGAAACCGCCAAACGAGGCATTATAAAAATAAATATAAACGCCCGCGAGATAAATAATAGCAATCATGTTATTCCGATTTACAATCATAAGCGATGAGGTTGACGAGTTTCTGCGCGAGATAAAGATTGACGCAGATTCCACATTTCTCGATTTCTGCGAGGCAATACTTGCTTCGTGCAACTACGAGGACGATCAGGTTACGAGCTTCTATATCACAAACGACGAGTGGGAGAAGCAATGCGAGATAACACGTGAGGATATGGGCTTTACGCCTTATGACGAGGACGTTTACACTATGGACAAAACCTCGCTGCGCAGTTTGCTCGACGATGTTCCCATGCGTTTGAAATTCATCTTCGATACTTTCAACAACCGTGCGTTCTACATTGAACTCAAAGAGATGATTCCCGGAAAGAATCTCAAGAAGGCGCAAATCACACGCTCCATCGGCGATGCTCCGGCAGAGATTCTTGTAGAAGAAAAAGCCTGCCAAGAAGGGGGCAAAGCCGCAGCAGACCGACGAAAACTTTGCAGACGAAAGTTTTTACGGTTCGGAGGGTTTCAATGACGACGATTTCAGCAACGAAGGTCTCGACATCAGCGACGGACCTATCGACTCCGGCGACGACGGAAGGTTTTGATTTTTCCATTGGCTAATCTCATAGTCATAACAGGACCAACAGCAGTGGGCAAGACGGATTTGTGCATCCGTCTTGCCCACTTGTTTTCCGCCCCAATTGTAAATGCCGATTCCCGTCAGGTATATCGCGAAATGAAAATAGGCACGGCGCGACCCGATGAGGCAGAACTTGCGCAGGCTCGTTTTTACTTTGTAGGCAATCTCTATTACCGATTATTACAGTGCGGCTCGTTATGAGCAGGACGCTCTGCGCCTTCTCGCCGAGCTGTTTCGCACCAGCGACTACGTAATTCTTTCGGGCGGAAGCATGATGTATGTCGATGCCGTGGTAAAAGGCATTGACGACATCCCCACTGTGCCCGACGATATACGCGCGGAGATGAAGCAACGTCTCGAATCAGAGGGACTGGAAGCCCTTGGCGATGAACTGAAAAGGCTTGATCCCGAATATCATGCCATTGTCGATTTGAAAAATCCGCGCCGCGTGCTCCATGCTCTTGAAATATGTCATTCCACTGGCAGGACTTTACACTTCGTTTCGCGTTCGCGCCTGCAAGCCGCGCCCTTTTAACATCATTAAGATAGGACTCAACATTCCGCGCCCCCGACTTTTCGAACGCATAAATGGTCGTGTGGACAAAATGATAGCTGAGGGACTTGTTGACGAGGCACGGGAACTTTATCCGCAGCGGGGACTGACGGCACTGAACACCGTGGGATATAACGAAATGTTCAAATATTTCGACGGCGAAATGACATTGCCCGTAGCCATTGAGAGGATGAAAAAAGAATACTCGCGTTTATGCCAAAAACAGCTCACATGGTACAAGCGCGACGAGGAAATGACTTGGTTCCGGCCCCGACGATTTTGACTCGATAGTCGAGTATATAAAATCGAAATCCGTGCCCGCAGTGCGCTAAATGACGGCGTTTTTCTTAACTACCTAAGAACCAAAAAGTTAAAGCTTTTTCTCTGAGTTTTTTGTAAGTTGTTGTGGTTCAGGGATTTGGAAAGGCAAAAAATACAAGGCACTTATTTTAAAATAAGTGCCTTGTATTTTAAAATATATGCCTTATGTTTTTCGCAACAAGCCATGTGTTTTTTCACATGTCCCGAAACTTCACTTTTTCTTCTGTTTATTGTCATGCCGGTAATCATTTTTCGAACGCAAATGCTTATTCGCATGGCTTTAAGCAATTTTTATGGGCAAACAAACTTTCGTCAAGGCTGAAATTACTACTTTTGCAGTAGTGAAACGCTATGAAATACATAGCAAAAAATAGATGTAAATGAACAAAAAAGACAATCGACAGAATAAAATCTCTGCTTTTGCTTTCTGAAGGCAAAACTCTTGCAGTTCGCACGGTGGTACAAGAGGCAGTTCAAGGGACGTCCGTGGTGGTACAAGACCATTGCGGGAATCGTTTCCTTTTTGTGTTTCTTATTGTTTACTTTACGGCTGTAAACCTCAACTTCCTGTGGCTCTTCGGAAAGTCTCCCACAATCCACAGTATAATGCACCCCGAAACTTCTCAGGCTTCGGAACTATATAGTGAGGACGGGCAGCTGATAGGAAAGTATTTCAACGAAAACCGAACCCCTGTAAAGTATGGCGAAATAAATCCCGTTTTCTTCCACGCGCTTATCGACACGGAGGACGAGCGTTTCTATCACCACCACGGTATAGATTTCAAGGGACTTTTCGCAGCAGCCAAGGACATGATGCGCGGTCATGCGCGCGGAGCCTCAACCATTACGCAGCAGCTGGTCAAGAACATGTTCCGTGTGCGCACCCAGTATTCCACGGGTCTGCTCGGATATATTCCCGGTCTGCGAATCCTGATAATGAAAAGCAAGGAGTGGGTGCTTGCAGTGGAACTTGAAATTTTCTACAACAAAGACGAAATTCTCACTATGTATGCAAATACGGTGGATTTCGGTTCTAACGCATACGGCATCAAGACTGCGGCAAAAACTTACTTCAATACCACGCCCGACAAGCTCACCGCCACACAGTCGGCGGTACTTGTGGGACTGCTCAAGGCTACGAGCTACTACAATCCGCGCACCAATCCCGAAAACAGTTTGAAACGCCGCAACGTAGTACTCGACAATATGCAAAGCCACGGGCATGTCGGCGGCACAATGCGAATCGTTGAAACAAACTCCCATAGAGCTTAATTTCAAAGTTGAAACTGCTTATGACGGAAAGGCTCTATACTTCCGCGAAGCCGTTGCCGACTATCTGAAACAGTGGTGCAAGGACAACGGAATAGACCTTTACAGCGCAGGACTCAAGATTTATACCACGCTGAACCTTAAAATGCAGGAATATGCCGAGAAAGCTCTCGTGAAACAGATGAAAAATGTGCAGCGGAACTTTCGTAATCACTGGGGAAACGAAGATCCGTGGCGCGATGAGAATCATAATGTCATTCCCAACTTTATTGAGAATCTCGCCAAGCGTACCGCGCAGTACAAGGAGCTGGAACAGAAATACGGTGTCAATTCCGATTCTATTAATTTCTATCTTAATCAGAAACACAAGGTAAAACTCTTTGACTACGACGGAAAAAAAGAAGAGGAAATGTCCACCATGGACTCCATAAGATACATGGTGAAATTCATGCATGCGGGTCTTGTGGCAATGGAGCCGCAGAGCGGACACGTCAAAGCCTGGGTTGGCGACATAGATTTCAAGTCTTGGAAATACGACAAGGTAACGGCCATGCGCCAGCCGGGTTCCACTTTCAAACTTTTCGTATATACCGAAGCCATGAACCGTGGCATTACGCCCTGCGACCGTCGTCGCGACGAATATTCGCAATGGACGTTTACGACAGTAAGAAAAAGGAAATGGTACGTTGGACTCCAACCAATGCAAACGGCAATTTCTCGGGCGACAGTGTGCCATTGCTCTCCGCTTTTGCGCAAAGCATAAACAGTATAGCCGTCAGATTGGGACAGGAAGTGGGCATTTCCAACATCATAAAGACTGCTCACGCAATGGGAATCAAATCTCCGCTCGACGATACGCCTTCGCTTGCTCTCGGAGCCTCGGATGTCAACCTGCTTGAGCTTGTTGATGCGTATTCCACCATAGCTGACGACGGTCGTCAGAGAGATCACGTGCTTTTAACCAAGATTGTTGACCGCCGTGGCAATGTTATTTATACCGCTCCCGAAGAAAGTCATCAGGCAATACCTTATCGTTCGGCTTTCCTCATGCAGAAAATGCTCCAAGGAGGCTTGAATCTTGCCGGAGGTACTTCAATGCCGCTCGGAGGTTATGTCGGACCGTATCGCAAAACCACAGATTTCGGCGGCAAAACGGGTACGAGCAATAACCATAGCGATGCGTGGTTTGTGGGAGTAACACCCGGTCTCGTGGCAGGTGCTTGGGTTGGCGGCGAATACCGTTCCATTCACTTTCGCACGGGAGCTTTGGGACAGGGAAGCCGTACCGCGCTGCCCATTGTGGGATATTTCATGCAATCGGTCTTTGGCGATTCGCAATTTTCCAAATATCAGCGTAAATTCGGCGCAGCAAAGGAAAATATTTCCTCATCATGCTACTCCTGCAACTATGTTCCGCGCTCCAAAGCGAGAAAAGATTCCATTCAGGCGGCAAAAGACAGCTTGGAATTCGATATTAATCTCGAAGAACACATGGATGAGGGACACGCAGAGGGAGGCGAGAGCAAGAACGCCGAATCTGCAGGCGAAAAGAAGAAAAAGAAAAAGGACAACGGGGAAGTTAATTTTGACGATTTCGTTAATTGACAAATCCCGAATGCTAATATCGGAAGAATCCGCACGGTGCAAATCGTGCGGATTTCTTTTTTGCGGCATGTACATGCGTTCTCTCATTTGCGGGTCGTATCGCCTTTGAATGCCCTTGAAAATCGCATCCGAGTCGTCGTTTTTCTCCTGTTGCGGGACGTTGAAAAACACACATGGCTTGTTGTAAAAAATACAAGGCATATATTTTAAAAATATGTGCCTTATGTTTTGAAATAAGTGCCTTATATTTTTCGCCTTTTCAAATGTCTGGAAAACAATAACTTTTGAAAGCGACATTTTAGGCGTTTCCGGCGGCGGTAAACGGCACTCGGAAATTCTGCAAACCGGGGTGTGAACACCGAAAAGGCGAAGCTCCGAAACTTCGTTAAATTTCGCTCCGTGCAATGTGCTTTGCCGTTAAAGCGGTAACTTTGCAAAAGTTATGGAGAAACTATGGAATAAGAATTATCTGCGCGTAATGCTCGTGAACTTCATGATGTATTTCGCGTTCTATCTGCTCACGCCGCTCCTGCCTTTGTATTTGAGCGAGCAATTCGGCGCATCAAACAATATGATAGGCGTTGTGCTTTTCGGGATATGTGGTTGCCGAAATTGTGGCAAGGCTTTTCAGCGGATACGTGGTTGACAGTTTCGACCGCAGGGGCGTTTTGCTGTGGAGTTTGTCGCTCTTCTTCGTGTTTTTTGCGGGCTATCCCGTAGCCGGAACGCTCCTGATGTTCGCCATAATAAGAACACTCCACGGACTGCCCCTTTGGCGCGGTAACGGTGGCAAACAGTACGGCGGCTATAGACGTTCTGCCGTCGTCGCGAAGAAACGAGGGACTGGGCTTCTACGGCTTGAGCAATAATCTTTCAATGGCAATTGCTCCGAGCGCGGGCGTATTCATATATAAATGGGTAAACAGTTTCGAGGTGCTCTTTTGGCTTTCGTTTTTCATAGCAGCCGGGGCGCTGTTTGTGGCTTCGCGCATAGAACTTCCCAAACGTGAGCGTAAAGCCGACAAACGTCCGGTGTCGTTCGACCGTTTCTTTCTTACCCGCGCCTGGCTTCTGAGTCTCAACATCATGTTTTTTGCCTTTTCGTGGGGAGTGCTCAGCTCCTACATTGCTTTATACAGCAAAAACGTGCTTGGCATTACGGGCGGCACTGGAACATTTTTCATGCTTATTTCAATTGGTCTCATGGCTTCGCGACTTCAGGGCGCAAAGGCTTTGAGGCAGGGAAAACTAACACAGAATGCGGCTGAGGGCATGTGTATATCGCTTGTGGCATATTTCATGTTCATTGCATTTCCTTCGATGTTCTCCTATTATGCTTCGGCATTGTTGCTCGGATTGGGCAACGGACATCTTCATCCTGCCTTCTTGAACATGTTTGTAGGCATGGCGCACCACAACGAACGGGAACGGCAAATTCTTCAATCCTTGTGTCGTGGGGCGTGGGCATGGGAATAGGCATTTTGCTTGGAGGCGTGGTGAGCGGAAGCTTTGGATATTCTGCGGCATTCTGGATGAATTGGGGCGTGAACGCCATAGGAGTTGTGCTGTTCTTTGCCGCAACGCGCAGGTTCTTCCTTACGCGGAAAATAGAGGAATAGCTCTTTTTTCGCTGCTTTCGCTATACCAAAACACTGCAGGAAAAACCTGTTTTCAAGGCGAATTTTTCGCGTTTTGCAGGTTCTTGTTTTTCAGGCATTTGGAAAGGCAAAAAATACAAGCCATATATTTTAAAATACAAGGCACTTGTTTTAAAATAAGTGCCTTATGTTTTTACGATAAGCCATGTTTTTTCCGGGTATGCTTTTGGGACGTAAAACAACCCGGAAAATTCTGCCATTTATGAGTATGCAGATAACAAAAAAGCAACATTTTTCCGACGTGTGCGGAATCCCGAAAGTTATGCCCCCTCCTTTGACGCAAATTGGCTAATCCCGATAAATTCCGAACCGCGAAAAAGCCGCGAGCAGGCAAAACGGAGAAACATTAAGCCGCAGGCACAAAAAAAATCAGGCTTCGCAATGAAGCGAAGCCCGATTTAATATCTCTGTTTCTAAACTTATTAGTCGCAGTTTGCGAGTTTGTGGTCAGAACCAAGCACATCGGTGATTTTGTGCTTGTAAAGTTCAACCATATATTCGCGAGCCTTACCACAATACTGGCGAGGATCGAAATATTCGGGGTGAAGAGCGAAAGTTTCACGTACACCGGCAGTAAATGCAAGGCGAGAGTCTGAGTCAATGTTGATTTTGCAAACTGCGCTCTTTGATGCCTGACGAAGCTGATCCTCGGGTATTCCGACTGCATCGGGAAGATGACCGCCGTACTTGTTGATAATGTCAACATACTCCTGAGGAACAGAAGAAGAACCGTGAAGTACGATTGGGAATCCGGGAAGTTGTTTCTCGATTTCGGCAAGAATGTCGAATGCCAAGGGAGGAGGAACGAGACGTCCGGTTTTCGGGTCGCGTGTGCACTGTTCGGGTTTGAACTTGTAAGCACCGTGTGATGTACCAATTGAGATTGCGAGCGAGTCAACGCCTGAACGTGTTGAGAAGTCGATAACTTCTTCGGGACGTGTGTAGTGGCTTTCTTCAGCAGCTACCTCGTCTTCAACGCCGGCAAGCACACCGAGTTCGCCTTCTACGGTTACGTCGTACTGGTGAGCGTAGTCAACAACTTTCTTTGTAAGGGCAATGTTCTCTTCGTAGGGGAGTGAACTTCCGTCAATCATTACAGAAGAGAAAACCGAGGTCCACACAGCTCTTGCAAAGTTCGAAGCTGTCGCCGTGATCAAGGTGAAGAACTATTTCAGGGTGGTTGCAGCCAAGTTCTTTTTAGCGAACTGTACTGCGCCTTCAGCCATGTAGCGGAGAAGTGTAGCGTTTGCATATTTACGTGCGCCCTTTGAAACCTGAAGAATCACCGGAGAGCGGAGTTCGGAAGAGGCTGTGATTATTGCCTGAAGCTGTTCAAGATTGTTGAAGTTGAATGCAGGAACTGCCCAACCGCTTTTAACGGCTCTGCTGAACATATCGCGGGTGTTGACCAAGCCGAGTTCTTTGTAGTTTACCATA
>VOFC01003685.1_pt1 | contig 91441 bp, 147 predicted proteins | sample 5384161 | NCBI WGS metagenome assembly VOFC01 (sample SAMN12384722, study PRJNA508395) | human gut metagenome | isolation source: healthy gut B | host: Homo sapiens | reverse complement strand
TGTCTTTATCATTATACTACCACACCCAAAAACTTTTTGTACATTTTTTCACACAGAGAACTTTGCCACCGGCAACTTCTCTTGAACGCATGGCGACGTAAAAACCCCTCACACCATAATTGATGTAAGGGGTTTTCTATGTCATCCTCTGGTTCATATTCGTCATCTTCATGAACTACTCGCAGTTTTTCTACATACAGCTGACCAAAATCATCATAAGAAACGCTTATCCAGAAATAATATTCTAACAATTTTCCAAAATCGGCATTTCCATTTTTCTTTAGACCTCCTACATCTTTCATTACTCTCATGATATGTAAATTTTTTTCCGGATCCAAGCAGTACGATTTTTGTACCTTCACCTCCTGTCCTTCTTTAGCGTATAATTTTAAATTCAGGTTCAGATAAGTTCTTCCAGTTCTATCCGATGTTTTAACATTATAGTTAGCTACTTCTCCTCTATATGTACCCATGTTTATTTTTATCAGCTTAAATTCGTTCATTTTTTTTCTCCTTTTCTTTTTAACTTTATATAAATACATTTGATTTCCCACTCATTCAATCCGTGTATGCATCCATTTCTTGAATAAGTGAAAGTCATTACTGGTTTTTGGTTTCTTTTCCATTGCAATAGCTCTCGTGATCACAAAAATATGATACCAAATTAAATTACCCCGAATTTTACTCAGATACACTTTTTATATGTATTCATCCTCATGCAAGCATTTCGTCCGGCTATGTCCAGAAATTTTTTAAAATTTTATGCTTTATTTTGACGGTTTTTTATAAGTATCTTTTTAAATTTGACGGTTTTTATCTTATGTTTTATACTTTATATATAATAAAATGGAGGTATATTAAGATGAATATTGACGACAAGAAAAAAGCTTTCAGTCATTTACTAATCATTTGATAGATGACTTCCAAGACTATCTACCCTTCACTACTCTCTGTAAATTGCATGTAATAGACTGCCATTTACAAGATATGACTAATAATGATATTACAAATAGTTTAGCTAATTTTGCAGAAAAAATTAAAATAATAAAAAAAAATACATATCACCAAACGTTCTGATGAGGAAATAGATAAAGACAATAAATCTTTAGAAAGATATTCTAAGTCACACCAAAAGAAATTATCTCGATTAAAAGAAATTTCTTCTATTCCTGAACTTTTTAAAAATAATCGGATATGAAAATTTCATTCATGCAATTATTGAGAAATATCCTTTTCCTCCAATTGCTGGTTTCAGTTCTCACCGCTGGACAAAAGAATTGCTTTATAAGTACATATACTTATATTTTGATATTTCAAAATTTGAAGATAAAGCAGACATCCCTTTACCTGCACTCAATACCATACGTGATGCCTTACACTATCCACCTATAAAATATCCCTATATCATATCGCCATTTAAATTTTCATACAAATGGCTCTTTTCCTATTACATCAAAAAACCTGTGGATTTTATTTTTGTACTCATGACAAAAAAACCTTACGAAATCTCTCCTACTGATAAAAAACGTCCGCATAAAATCCACCGATATGACGAATCATTTTTTGCCTCTTTAATCAGATTATCGGATTTTTCTATTCCAAGTAAACCATTTAGAAGCTTTTCATATTCTGCCCAATCCGCTGAAGAAAGCGTTAATTTAGCCTACTGTTTTAATAAACTTTATGAAATAGCTATACAGCATAGCAAAAAATTCCACTCTAACTCCGATTACACTATCGTTTTTTTAGTCAGAGAAGGAAATTTCAAGCAAGAATTTAATGATTATTCTGATGCTTTGTGGACTTGCCCCAATTATTCCCTGATTACTTTTCGTAACATAGAAACTATTATCAAAACGTTAAAAAAACTAGAAAACAACTTAAAAAAATCACATCCGAAAATAAAAATTCTGCAAATGAGTATAATAATGAATATAATGTCGTGAACGAATTAAGAAGGAATATAACAGCCGTAAAAGATAACCTTTCCATTTTTATCAAACCTTCCCTTAGAAACAAGAAATGATATGGCTGAATACAATTTAAAGACAAAGAATGCCCTCCGTTTAATCGTAAAAGATCAAAATAAAATTTTTGAAGAAAAAAGAGATAACAATTCGATTTGCAACTTCTTATGACCTTAAATTTGTAAAAGAAAATTACGAAAAATTATCTAAATCCAACGAAGTTTTTACTCATCAATCACTAACAATGATGACGAACCCAAACAATTTAAACCTCTGTCAAATAAGTATTGGAAAAATCTGATTAATAAGATAAACGGATTTATTTTAATTGGTTTATATTATCAGAAAAAAAAAGAGGATTTATTGTTATCAAAGGAATCAGTAAACATGAATGTCGTTTAATTTATTTATATGTAGACGAATATTACCGGCAAAAGGGCATCGGAAAACACCTATTATCCGAAGCTAAAAATACTGCTAAGCAATTAGGTTATACCAAAATATCTTTATATGTATTATCTAATAACGAAATTGCACAGTCACTATATAAAAATTCAAATTTTGAAACCACAAAATTACGTATGGAATGTAGTTTGAACGAATAATATTTTCATAATAAATTATTTAATTTTGTATAAACTTTCTTATCTTTCCATCAAAAAAAAATCTGTATCCCCTTACGCTCTTGGGTGGCGTAAGGGTTTTTTACAGATTTTTCTATCGTTACTTATTCTCCACATACTGAAATTTTATTTCCAGTTTATTTTGTTGATTTTATCAATAAAATCATCCCAATCTTCCATACAGTTTTCTGTTATACAATCATAGAATATACAATTTTCTTCTATAAGTTCATCCTTTTTTTACAAACGTTTATATCCTTAATTTTAATATCAAGCTTCCAGTATTTCGTAATCTGCGCATCCAGTATCCCATTGTAGAAATAGGGATTTGATTTTCTAGACACCATGCCTTTCAAGATTGCCCACTGGTTTGAAAATCATGAATTCGTTCAGACCACAATGCAAGTTTTTCATCTTTTTTCATAATGATACAGTTCCTTTCTTGTTCTGAAGTGATTGTATCAGAAAAATGTAGTGAAAAACAGATACGAATGATTACCTACTTACATACGGAAAGCCATTTCTCTTTTAGTTTGTGATGCTGTGGATAGCAAGTGATTTCCTTGGATTTCTTATTCAATAAAAGGTTCTTCTAGAATCATTTTAATTTCATCATAAAAGAACCCCTTCAAGTACATTTTTTCAACACTAGTAATAATTGGAATTAACTATCCGTATCTATTAATATAACCTATCTTGTTAAAATATTTGATACAATACTCAATATTTTCATTAAAGCTGATTTAAGCATTATTCCTACTTTTTTCCCACCATTGTTTATAAGCATCCAAAAAATCAAAAAAAACATAGATATTACAAACAAACCACAAGAAATTGCAAAAAGTATATTCGATGGAAAAAATTCATTTAGAAGCAGTAAAAAGTTGCTAAGGCACATATAATCATACAATATGAATATGCCCTACAAAGTTTATTTTTGTTATATTCTTTTTTTTTGTCCTCAGGAAGCATATTATATTCGGGTATAAACCAACTCCATTGACCTTTATATAATTTTGTGGCTATACTAATAAACAAAACTGTAATTAAAAAAAAGATTAATTTCCCCATTTTTAATATTCTCTCTGTATTATGTATTACAAATCAACAAATAGTGATTTGCCTTTATCATACTACCACACCCTAGACCTTTTGTACATTTTTCACGTAAAAACCCCTCACACCATAATTGATGTAAGGGGTTTTCTATATAAGCTAATTAACGTTCTATGTTAGTCACCTACAGTGTACTATTTCTGGTTAAGCCCAATCGTCATTATCCTTATTGAATGAAAATGTGCCGACTAATTCAATAGACCAATCTGTATCTTCATATATATTAAAGATAATCGCTTTTTTATTTCACTACTCAATTCATTCTTTAAAAAGTAAATCTAACTATTCAAAGAAATCTTTGTTGTTTTTATTCGATTTTTAACCTATCAAGCAATCCCATACTTCGACCTCCGAAAACTTGAATTTATCTTGCAATTAGAAACCATTTATCTTGTATATGGTTCAGTGTCTTTTCCATCATATACAAATGCTTTTATATCCGTATTTTCATCAACCTCAGCATGAATACCTACCGTGTATTCTTTATCTGTAACATTCTGAAAAGAATAGCAACCGCCAGCAGGAATACTGTCAGATACAAGTTCCTGTTTTCCTTCACAGAGCAGATGTACAGTAATGTCAAAATCGTTTCTGTTCTGGACTGTCAACACGCCTGTATTAGACAAAATTTTTTGCGTCAGAATATGTAATTACATAGGAATCAGGCGTTGACTTTTCTTCGCACAGACCACAGAACACTCCCCTCCACCGTGCTCTCCACAGATACCAACGTGAAGGCTTGGATTAACCGGCTTCCACCCAACGTAATTTGATAATTCGATAGCCATATCCATTAACTTACCAACACCAGTCTGATCCAGTTTTGCAAACGGATCATTCTCGAAGATCTTGGTATCATAGTAAGCATTCAGGAATTTACCTGCATCATCACGGGAGAAGCCAAATGTCATCTGTGTAAGGTCGTTTGTACCGAAGCAGAAGAAATCAGCCTCTGTTGCGATCTCGTCTGCAGTCAGAGCTGCTCTCGGGATCTCGATCATTGTTCCTACTTCATACTCAAGGTCGCTGTTTGCTGCTGCAATCTCAGCGTCTGCTGTCTCTACTACGAATTTCTTAACATATTTAAGCTCTTTGATGTCTCCAACAAGTGGGATCATGATTTCTGGTTTTACGTTCCAGTCTGGGTGAGCTTTCTTAACATTGATAGCAGCTCTGATAACAGCTCTTGTCTGCATCTTGGCAATCTCTGGATATGTAACTGCAAGACGGCATCCTCTATGTCCCATCATTGGATTAAACTCATGAAGAGAATCAATGATTGTCTTGATTTCTTCAACAGTTTTGCCCTGAGCATCTGCAAGTTTCTTAATATCTTCTTCTTCTGTTGGAACGAATTCATGAAGCGGTGGATCAAGGAAACGGATAGTAACCGGATTTCCTTCCAGAGCTTCAAAAAGTCCTTCGAAGTCTCCCTGCTGATACGGAAGAACTTTTGCAAGAGCTTTTTCTCTTTCTTCAACTGTTGTAGAGCAGATCATTTCACGGAATGCATCAATTCTGTTGCCTTCGAAGAACATATGCTCTGTACGGCAAAGTCCGATACCTTCAGCACCAAGTTCGCGTGCTTTTTAGCATCGTGCCGGTGTATCAGCGTTTGTACGAACTTTCATTGTTCTGTATTTGTCAGCCCATCCCATAATTCTTCCGAATTCACCAGCGATTGTTGCATCAACTGTTGGGATGATACCATCATAGATATTACCTGTAGAACCATCAAGTGAGATGCAATCTCCTTCATGGTATTCCTTGCCTGCAAGTGTGAACTTCTTATTAGCTTCGTCCATTGCAATATCACCGCAACCAGATACACAGCATGTACCCATACCACGAGCAACTACGGCTGCGTGAGATGTCATACCTCCACGAACTGTCAGGATACCCTGTGCAGACTTCATACCTGTGATATCTTCTGGTGATGTCTCAAGACGTACAAGAACAACTTTTTCTCCTCTTTCAGCCCATTCAACAGCATCGTCAGCTGTGAATACGATCTTACCGCAAGCAGCTCCTGGAGATGCTCCAAGTGCTTTAGCAAGTGGTGTAGCAGCTTTCAGTGCTGCAGTATCGAACTGTGGGTGAAGCAGAGAATCAAGGTTACGCGGATCGATCATTGCAACAGCCTCTTCCTCTGTTCTCATTCCTTCATCAACAAGGTCACAAGCGATCTTTAAAGCAGCCTGAGCTGTTCTCTTACCATTACGTGTCTGAAGCATGTACAGCTTACCATGCTCTACAGTAAACTCCATATCCTGCATATCTCTGTAGTGTTTCTCAAGAGTTTCGCAAACCTGTTTGAACTGTATGAATGCTTCCGGGAATTTCTGTTCCATTTCGGAGATGTGCATAGGTGTACGAACACCTGCAACAACGTCCTCACCCTGAGCATTGGTAAGGAACTCTCCGAACAGTCCGTTATTTCCTGTAGCAGGGTCACGTGTGAAGGCAACACCTGTACCACAGTCATCACCCATGTTACCGAATGCCATCATCTGTACGTTAACTGCTGTTCCCCATGAATACGGGATATCATTATCACGTCTGTAAACATTAGCTCTCGGGTTGTCCCATGAACGGAATACAGCTTTAACTGCTCCCATTAACTGTTCCTTCGGATCAGATGGGAAATCAGAACCAATCTTCTCTTTGTATTCAGCCTTGAACTGGTTCAGCCAGCTCTTTCAAGGTCTTCTGCAGTAAGTTCAACATCCTGCTTAACACCTCTTTTAGCTTTCATCTCATCGATAAGTTCTTCGAAATATTTCTTTCCGACTTCCATAACTACATCAGAGTACATCTGGATGAATCTTCTGTAGCAGTCCCATGCCCAACGAGGATTCCCTGAAGCTTCAGCAAGTGTCTCAACTACTTCTTCATTTAAGCCAAGGTTCAGGATGGTATCCATCATACCAGGCATAGAAGCTCTTGCGCCGGAACGGACGGAAACAAGCAGAGGATTCTTCTTTGTCACCGAATTTCTTTTGCCGGTAACTCCTTCCATTTTGGTCGATTGCTTCCATGATCTGAGCCATGATCTCATCATTGATCTGTCTGCCATCTTCGTAGTACTGTGTACAAGCTTCTGTTGTTACAGTGAAGCCCTGTGGTACCGGAAGACCTAAGTTTGTCATTTCAGCAAGGTTTGCACCTTTTCCACCAAGAAGGTTTCTCACGTCGGTCTTAACAATCACTCCATGAAGTGCCAGTGGCCAAGTGCCACCCACTGATACTTCTTGATACCGCCATAATAGTGGGTATCAAGATATGCAAGATCTTCATATTCATATAACGGATTCTGTTTTACATCAAGACGTGGAGAATCAATGTGTGCTCCGAGAATATTCATACCATTTTCCAGCGGTTCTTTTCCGATCTGGAACATTGCAATACTTTTTCCCATACATACTGCATAGACCTTATCTCCCGCTTTTAAACTGCCTTTGATATCATTCAGATTGCGGTAACCCTTCTTTTCAATCTCTTTTTACCGTCAGGCGGACGCATTCTCTTTCTGTCTTTCCTTCATCCAGGCATACTTTATATCTGCTGTTGATCTGATCCAGTTCTTTTTAACTGATCAGCTGTGTATATCTTCCATGCATTTCTTCTTTCCATGTTGTTTGTCTCTCCTTTCAAATCCACGCTGTGTTTAGTATAACACAAAAAAAGAAAATGGTACGCACCACTTTTCATAAATGTTGCATACCATTTTTCCTGTTTTTATTTATTTTAAATTATTTATTCAATCCCATCTCTTCTCTTACTTCGATAAAGCATTTTACGATGAAATCAATATCTTCTTTTGTATGGCTTGCGCATACCTGTGTACGGATTCTTGCTTTTCCCTTCGGTACAACCGGGTAAGAGAATGCTACAACATATACACCTTTTTCCATCATACGTTTTGCGAATTCTGCTGCTGTCTTCTCATCATAGAGCATAACAGGTACACATGGATGTGTTCCCGGAATAATATCAAATCCGTTATCTACCAGCTGTTTTCTGTAGTATGCAGTTACCTCTTCCAGGTGATCACGAAGTTCTGTACTCTCCTCCAGCATGTCAAACAGTTCCAGGCTGGCCCCTGCAATTGCCGGTGCCAGAGAGTTAGAGAACAGGTACGGACGGCTTCTCTGTCTTAACAGATCAATGATCTCTTTCCGTCCGGATGTATATCCGCCGGATGCTCCTCCAAGTGCTTTTCCCAATGTTCCGGTAATGATATCCACACGGCCTTCCACACCACAGTACTCTGCTGTTCCACGTCCGGTCTTTCCTACAAATCCAACTGCATGGCTGTCATCCACCATAACCAGTGCGTTATATTTATCAGCCAGATCACATACCCCTTTTAAATTACAGATGATTCCATCCATAGAAAATACGCCATCTGTAGCGATCAGTTTGACTCTTGCTCCGGCTTCGTCTGCTTCTTTTAATTTTGCTTCCAGATCTTCCATATCGTTATTCTTATAGCGGAAACGTTTTGCTTTTACACAGACGTACTCCGTCAATGATAGAAGCATGATTCAGTTCATCACTGATGACTGCATCTTCTGCTGTCAGAATTGTCTCGAATAATCCTCCGTTTGCATCAAAGCATGAAGAATAAAGGATCGTATCGTCTGTTCCCAGGAATCCGGAGATCTTTTTCTCCAGTTTCTTATGAATGTCCTGTGTTCCACATATAAAACGTACAGATGCTACTCCGTATCCTTTTTTCATCATATGTTCTCTTAGCTGCCTCGATCAGTCTCGGGTTATCCCCCAGTCCAAGGTAGTTATTCGCACACATACAAAGAAGTTCTCTTCCATCTTCCATCTTCACTCTTGCTCCCTGCGGGGATACAAAAGGTGCCTCTCCTTTGAAAAAGCCCGGCTTCTTTGATTCCTTCTACTTCTTTTGTATAAATACTTAAAATATCGTCTTTACGTGCCATTTTCTCAACCTCTCCATTTTTATTCTGCCTTTTTCCTGCTTTGTTCCATGCACTCTTCTTAGTCATTTACATGTGCCCAGTCCAGAATGACTTTCCCGAATTACCGGAGATCATAGCGTCAAATCCTTTCTGGAAATCTTTGATGTCAAAATGATGTGTGATGATATCCGAGATATCAAGTCCTGCCTGTATCATCGTAGACATCTTGTACCAGGTATCCCATACTTTACGTCCATAGATTCCTTTCAGATGTAATCCGTTGAAAATTACTGTCTCAAGATCTACTTTGGCATCTGTTCTCTGTAATCCTAACAGTGCAATGTGTCCGCCGTGCTTCATATTGTGGATCATATCATCCAATGCCACCTGTGATCCGGACATCTCAAGACCGACATCAAATCCTTCTGTCATTCCGATCTCTTTTATGACATCTTTCAGATTCTCTTCTTTTAAATTAACTGTTCTTGTTGCTCCCAGCTTCTTCGCAAGTTCCAGTCTGTATGGATTCATATCTGTTACCACAACATGTCTTGCACCCGAGAACTTCACGATTGCTGCTGCCATACATCCGATCGGGCCTGCTCCAGCGATCAGCACATCCTCCCCCAGTGCTTCAAAAAAAAGTGCTGTATGTGTTGCATTTCCAAACGGATCAAAGATTGCATACATCTCTTCCGGAATGTTCGGATTACATGGCCATACGTTACTTGACGGAATCACAAGATATTCCGCAAATGCTCCGTTACGGTTTACCCCAACACCTTTAGCATCTTTGCAGTTCTCTTTGTGCCCTTCCAGACAGTTTCTGCATTTTCCACAAGTGATATGTCCTTCACCGGATACCAGATCGCCTACCTTGAATCCCTGTACACCTTCCCCTTTTTCTACGATCTCTCCAACATACTCATGACCTGCTGTAAGGCCGATCGGAATCGTATGCTGTGCCCAGTCATTCCACTGATAGATATGTACATCTGTTCCACAGATTGCTGTCTTGTGGATCTTGATCTTCACATCATTCGGTCCTACTTCCGGAATCGGAACACGCTTCATCCACAGTCCTTCCTCCGGTTTTTCCTTTACCAGTGCCCACATCAGACCATCATTATTTAATTGCATATTATATGACCTCCCAAAAACACCATCTCCCCAGATGGCAATCTCTTTATTAACAATGGTTATTATACCACTCTTACTGCATATGCACAACCTCTAAACGATATTTTTTTTTTTAATATGACAATTTTTTCACATACTTTTTTTCTTTTTTCTTGTCATTTTGCCCAAAAATAATATTTACTTTCCTGCTCTTTTCCTGTATAATCATAATCATACTTGCGAAAAGCAAAAAAAAAAAGAGAGGGGTGCGGGATTCAAAAAATCCTGCCAAAAAAACAATGAAAGATTTAATCAAAAAATGGAACAGCATCAGCCTGATCAAACGGATCATCTGCGGATTGATCATTGGTCTGGTTCTTGGTCTTGTTGTTCCGCAGGCATCCGTAATCTCGATTCTCGGAACCATGTTCGTCGGAGCACTGAAAGGAATCGCCCCGCTTCTGGTATTCTTCCTGGTTATGAGTGCACTCTGCCACATGAAGTCTGGTCAGAAGACCAATTTAAAATTTATTATCATTTTGTACATGGTTGGTAACCTTGTATCTGCCTTTGTAGCCGTTATTGCCTGCCGATTATTCCCGGTAACACTGACCTTTACAGACACTGCTTCTGCTACCGATATCACTCCGCCAAGCGGAATTGCGGAAGTGCTCACCAACCTTTTGAACAATCTCGTTAAGAATCCGGTTGATTCCATTGTCAATGCTAATTATATCGGTATTCTTTTCTGGGCAGTTATTTTTGGAATTGCATTAAAACACGCGAACAAGGGAACAAAAGATGCACTGGAGAACATTTCCGACGCAACGGCGACCGCAGTTCAGTGGATCATCAACTGTGCTCCGTTCGGTATCATGGGACTGATCTTCTCTACGATTTCAGAACAGGGACTGGATGCATTACTTTCTTATGGAAAGTTAATCCTCGTTCTGGTTGGAAGTATGGCTGTTGTTATCTTCATTATCAATCCGGTCATTGTATTTATTTTCACAAAACAGAACCCATTTCCACTGGTATTTACCTGTCTGAAAGAAAGCTTTATCACAGCATTCTTCACCCGAAGCTCTGCTGCCAACATTCCGGTCAACATGAAACTCTGCCAGGATCTTGGCTTGGACGAAGATACCTACTCCATCTCCATTCCACTTGGAGCTACGATCAACATGGCAGGGGCTGCGATCACAATCTCTGTAATGGCTTTATCTACTGCTCATACACTGGATATCCATGTAGATTTTCTTACATCGATCATTCTCTGTGTACTTGCTGCATTAAGTGCCGCAGGTGCTTCCGGAGTTGCCGGCGGATCTCTTCTTCTTATCCCTATGGCCTGCAGTCTCTTCGGTGTGCCGAATGATGTTGCCATGCAGGCTGTCGGTGTTGGATTTATCATCGGAGTTATCCAGGATTCCTGTGAGACAGGACTGAACTCTTCATCCGATGTACTTTATACAGCCATTGCTGATATCCGTGAAAAGAGACTTCGCGGTCAGAAATAGTAATAGAAGCTGCCACTGGCAGCTTCTATTCCATATTAAAAAATACGGGAGTGGAAGAATCTTTCTATTGATTCTTCCACTCCCGTATTTATTCTTATTTTTTCACTCAAACCATTGGATTTTGTTATCCTTTAATTGATATATCCTGCCTTTTTAAGCTCCTCTTCTGCCTTTGCAAGATTCGCATCAGACACACGGATAATCGGTCCTGTACAGCCCATTCCGCTCTCTGCATAGATGTTCTGCTTCCACAGTACTTTCACCGCATCTTCCAGATCCATAACTTCTATTCCCGCAATCTGGGATGTCACGATCTCTTTTGGCGGAGCCTTTACTTCTATGGCTTCCGATGCCGGTTTCGACATCTGTTTTCTTGCCGCCAGGATATCTTTTAAACCGGCTTTGTCTGCTGCTACAAATTCTTTCTTTGCGATCTCAAATACTTTACTTTTTACCAGCTCCGCCGCATAACGGATTGCGCCTGCGATCACCGGTGCTCCTGACGCCCTGGATACGATCATAACCAGCTGTTCATAACCTTCCCCGACACCAGGGCCATAACCATATCCGGATGCTTCAAAGCTTCCACCTGTTGTGAAAGAAGAAAGCATTTTCACCATGATATTTCCGGTCAGCGAATCACATACCATAATGTCCGGTGTTCCCTGCAGTACATCATTTCCACGCATTACACAACCTCCGTCAGCTCTTGCTGATTCAGCAAACGTAATGTCGTATCCATTTTTCTCAAGTTCTTTTAATGCAATCTCCGTCTGGCGTGCGCCATCCACATTCAGAATTCCTACAGTCGGATGCTCTTTACCACAAGCTTTTGCAGCGATGATTCCGTAGATCGCATTTTTGATCATTCCTTCAATACGGTCTGAACTAGAAGTTCCGGTTGTATTGGCAATAAACATCTCTCTTCCCTTCGCCGGAGTCACAACACGTCCAACCGTCGATACCCCGATTGGGAATGGGAAATGCATCGTTACTGCACCGTCTACTTCATGCGATGCAAGCATTTCTTCCATCTTCTTATGACCTTCTTCATCATCTGCCACCTTCACGGTAGTAACGCCATCTGCTTCCAGTGTTCCGATATAATATACCTCAATTCCATCTTTTACTGCCATCTTCGCAGCTTCCATTGCATTTTCTTCTCCGTGCTCACTGCCCATTCCTGTCAATGCAATCTTTGGCTTCTTTCCGAAGTTTCCTGTCTCCAGTCCTTCTGCCATCTGTAAAATGTATCTGCAATGATTCTTTCAATCTTGTCTGCCATTTCACGCACCCCTTTATTCTGCCATCAGGGTTGCTGCAAATTCTTTCATCGCTTTTGCGATCAGTCCCTTTACTTCTTCCTCAGATACACCGGCAGCCGCTTCTTCCTGTGCTGCTGTATTGCCATGAATAACGAATGATACCCCATCGAAAAGGTTCGTCATACGTCCAAGGAACAGACTTCCTTTTCCAATGATCATGGCATTCTTGATCTTTCCGCTTAAAATATCTTCCCTTGCAAATCCGATATAAGGCACTCCGGAAGGAATATGTCCCTGTGTCGGTGCCCATCCTGTCAGACCATGTTCTTTTGTAAAGTTCACGAGTTCTTTTCTTTCCAGCTCGCCTCTCTTAACTGCCAGAGCTCCGATCATCTTATAGTTTGCAAGCGGAACGTCTCCTGCACCCGCCGGTTTCGTAATATCCGGATTCTGCATCTCCGGCGAAAATTTATCGATATCCGTAATCTTCATTCCGACCCGATCCAGCGGATCTGCTACCAGACTTCCAATTACATTCTGTGGTGCAGATCCGGTTCCCCACACTGTGGCGTCCAAGCATTCCGAGATCGATCTCCGGGTTCACTCCGTCATTCTCAGATACAACAACTGCAAATCCTCCCCAGGCAGTCTTCCAGGATCGGAAGGCCTTTCTTTACATGATCTTTTCCATTCATGCCAAGTTTTGGCCGTACATCCTCCTGCTGTGACAACAACCGTCTTATATGCACCGGATTTAACCAGTGCTGCTGCCTCGATCAGCGCATGTGTCGGTGCTGCACAGAATCCTCCTCTGGCATCGGATCCGGTAGCATTTACAAGACCTGCCACCTCTGCTGCCGCCTTCGCAAAGTTACCGCCGCCTCTTTGGTTCATATCTCCACAAGCTTCTTCCGCACAGTCAATTACATATTCAACATCTGATTTCTCAATTCCTGCATTTTTCACAGCATACAGAAGGGCAAGTACGCTGGATGCTTTGCTCATAAGATTTTCATGCATAACATGAGAAGATAAATTCACATCAATATCATGTGCAGGTTTTACACATCCCACTAACTGATGTTCAAAATATAATGGTTCTGCATGATCTTCATTGATCAATGCTTTCGATCTCAGAAAGTTCCACCCTTCATGGATTTTTTCAACTAATGTCATCAGAGATAATTGGATCTTTGGGCAAATACATCTTTATATTTTGCTACAAATGCTTTATCCAGTCTCACTACTTCAAACATATCGCATGCCTGTACCAGAAGCATGAATTCTTCCTCCGGCATGATCTCACCATATTTTCCGTAACGTTTTGCCCCTTCTTTTTTTTATCATAATATGGAAATTCAATTTGCGGCAAGTTCATCCGGATGTGCATTACCGATATAAGTCTGATTCGGCCAATAAGAAACTGCCTCTTCATATGAACGGAGATGTTCCGGTACTGCTTTTAAATATTCCGAATCCGGATTTACAACTCTTTCTGTTGTCTGCGTTGTTCCGTTATATAAAACCATATCTGGTGTATGTACTAATACATAACTTGCCCCTTTAATTACACTGTTCATTGGTTATCCACCTTTCTGTTTACTTCAAAATAAATCTACAGAACCTGCCACCTGCAGCTTCTTTGCATTGTAATTTTGAAAAAGGACAGTCCCTGTAGGAACACAACGGACCTGTCCTTTTTTCATTCGTATGAGAAACTTCGGACTATAACTGATCTCTGATAGCCTGCATCTCTGAAACGATATCATCAACATCTAATACCATTTCCATCATGCCTACCTGCTCATCATAAACCGCTTCGTCAAATTCTTCTTTTAACTCTGGTTCACATACGTGATAAGTTGTGAGTCCAAGCTGGACCCCTGTCAACGGACCTGCGAAAGTAGGATCGCCTAAAGTTACAGTCTCAGCTGCAAGACCTGCAGCCTCTCCTTCTGCTGCACCAAGAACTACTACTAAGTTCTCTGCACCATATTCTTCAGCAAATTCTTTTACCCTTTTCTGATTCTCCAGATCCATTGCGCCTGCGCTAGTTCAGACGAAACATTCCGTAGATGAGAATACGATCTCAGCACCTGCAGTTTTTACACATTCTGCAATGGCTGGTCCCGAATTCCATCACGATCTCCGATAATTATTGCTTTTTTTCCCTTCTAAAATAGCCATAATTACATCTCCTTTCTTTTATATTTAAACCTTATCAAGGTCATTTATCTATGATTTAGAAATTACCGTTCTGAATCAGATATATTTCTTAATCATTGCTTCAATTGATTCAGCTGTACAGTCGTCTTTGACCAGCTCTTCTACCTTTTTCGCCATCCTTATAGATTGCCATTACAGGAAGTCCTAAAACTTTCTGTGAAATTGCAAGACGGCGCGCTTTTGTTGTATTTAAAGATGTGAATTTTAACTTGTCCCCATAAGTATCTGCAAATTCATGTACCTTCGGCATCAGTGCCTGACAAGGAACACATCCATCTCCATAAAAGTCAACAAATACATAACCTTCTGCTTTTAATACTTCTTCTTCAAAAGTAGTCTTATCTACATCTATCATGTCTGTTTTCCCTCCTTTTATATTATAATTCTTAATCCGGTTAAACTCCGGAGTTTCTCCTAAAAACATCTCTTTAAAATAATCTGACATGCTTCTTTCAACCTGAACAGCAGCAATCGCACCATCTGCCGCCGCAGTCACTACCTGGCGGAGGCTCTTTACACGCACATCGCCTACTGCGTATACACCTGAATATTGGTATGCATATCTGCATCCGTCTTAATGTATCCTCTTTCATCCATGTCAATGACGCCTTCAAAGATCTTTGTATTCGGAACCGTTCCGATAAATCCAAACAGACCGAACATTCCATCTTCCGGGTCTGCTTCTACTTTTGTCACTTCACCGGTCTTTACATTCTTCACATACATTGCCTGAAGGATGTCGTCACCTTCCAGTTCTTCTACGACACTGTCCCACATAAAGAAAAGCTTCGGATTCTTAAATGCTTTTTCCTGAATTGATTTTGCAGCCCGCAGTTCATCTCTTCTGTGAATGATCGTAACTTTTCTTTGCGAATTTTGTCAGATACATAGCCTCTTCTACCGCGGAATCCCCACCGCCGACTACATATACTTCAAAATCTTCAAAAAAGTTCGCATCACATGTTGCACAATAAGAAACACCTTTTCCCCTGAACTGTCCTTCTCCTTTGCATCCGATCGGTCTTGCATGTGCGCCCGTTGCAATGATCACATTTTTTCCGCGATATTCATTCTTTTCGCTCTTAAGAACCTTGACCTCTCCTTCAAGTTCTACTTCTTTGATCATATCGGATACCCTTTTTTTGCCCCGAATTTTTCTGCCTGCTCTGTCATTCTTGCAATCAGGGATGGTCCGGATTCCCCTTCTACAATCTGACCCGGATAATTTTCAATCTCGTCAGTAATTGCGATCTGACCTCCATCCTGACCTTTTTCGATGATCAGAACATTGAGCCGACTTCTTCCTGCATACAGCCCCGCCGCCAGACCGGCAGGACCTGCACCCAGAATGATAACGTCATAAATCTCACTCATTTTACGTTATATCTCCTTCTATATTCACATGTACTATTCAAAAAAAATTTTCTGTCCGTCAACTTCCGTAGTCAAAGCTTCCAGAGCTTTTTCTACGATTCCACGGCGTAATTTCTTTTCTTCTTCCTGATCCAGTGCCGGATTACCGAGTGGATGTGGAATAGCGATCGCCGGTACGATTCTGTTTGCACCAACTGTCATAGAAATCGGAGTAACTGTACAGATATGTACAACAGGAATTCCTGCTCTTTCGATTTCTTTTTACCATCGTTGCACCGCAACGAGTACAGGTACCTCAGGTAGAGGTAAGGATTAACTGCATCTACTCCGTCGGCTTTTAATTTCTGTGAATATTCTGCTGCAAATGCTTTTTGCGGATGCTACAGATGTTCCATTTCCTACAGTTGTATAGAACAGATGATGAAGCGATCCGATCACACCTTCTTTTTTTCATATCGCGAAGAACATCTACCGGAAGTACACGGTCCGGATCTTCATTCGCATATACCGGATCATATCCGCCATGTGCAGTCTCATATGTCTCTTCTGTAAGATCTGTAACTCCTGTAATATCATACTCTCCATAGTGAGAAGCACTTGAACTTTCTATGTGGTCCGGGTTTCCCTTTGGAACGATACCACCGGAAGTAACCAGGGCAATCTTCGCATGTGCAAGATCCTTCACTGCCGGATTTGGTTCTACTCTGTCAAAATTCGGCATCGGATATTCTGTTACATATGGCTTGTCATTCAATTTCTTGATCAGCATCTTAACGGCACGTTTGGATCCTCTTTCTTTTTCGAAAAAGTTTACACGTACACCATTTGGGATATATCCTTCTTCTGCCGATGAACCGATTTTTTCTCCTTTTGCCAGTTTCACTGCCAACGGAGCAAGTTTCTTCACTGCATCCCTCATACCTGCCGCACTGTTCTTTTGTTGAGATCATGTAGACATCATTCTTGAACATATCTGCTCCAGGGTTTTCTACATACATACCTGTAACTGCAGGAATTCCAAGTTCCTCCTGAACAGCTGCCGCAATTGTACCGCAAGCCACACCATAACGTCCTGCATTGAATGCCGGTCCTGCAATAAATACATCCGGTGCCTGCTCTTTTACCATTGCAAGAATATCTGCTTTTGCTTTTTCAAGGTTCTCATTGAAGTAAGAATCTCCGCAAATAACTGTTGCAATAATCTCTGCTTCATCTTTAAAATTCTGTGTCAGTGCCAGACCAGGTCCTACAACTTCCCCAACACGAATTTCTGCAGGATAGTCTGCTTTTTCCTCTCCACCAATCTGTGCAAAGAACTGGTTGATATAATGAACTACTTTTATCTTAGACATATTCTTATCCTCCCTCTTCTATCTTGCACTCAGCTTATTGAAACCTGTCTCATTTGTTGCACCTGTGATAACCTGAAGTTCTACTTCAAGAGATCCATCTTCGCGAAGTGTATCTTCACTTGCTCCGGCGATCTTTGTCACATAATCTAAAGTTCCAATTACTTTATCAAGTTTTGGCAGGATAACAACTTCATTTGCATTACCACCTGTTACAACCGCATCTGCTGCCACGTCTGCGTCCGCAAGAGACTGTGATTTTCCATCACGTCCGGCATACTCATCTGTAATAATTACAGTCTTGATGCCTTCTGCTTCTATCTTCTTACAGTTCATAATAAGGTCTGTATCCGGATTACCAAATCCTTTCCTGTGATACGATAACGCCATCCAGATCTAACATCTTACAGTTTTGCTGTCCAGTCAGAAGATCTTTCTTTATCTGCAAGGTATACATTTTCATTTGTAATGATCTGACATACGAAGTTCAGTGTCTTTCCATGTTCTTCAAACAGATCATGAACAACCGGATTATTCTCATGTACATATGTAGGATTCTTATCACATGCAGATACACAGTTACCGGAGACGATTGCTCCGTCCATGATCTCTGTAGGACTTAAGATTGTAGGAAGTGTCTTCTTTGCATCCACTCCGTATACATAAGTGTCATGTAAGAGTCCCTGGCTTTGAAGCATCTGGACATATGCAACTCTCGGAAGATCCGGATACTGTGTGATTCCTTCTTTGATACCGCATGTCTCATACACTTTTATCTCATCTGGTGTAAGCTCACGCGCTAATTCCCCAATGTAAGCTGCTACCCGGAATCCGGCAAACCGGACTGCTTTTTCATATTCATGCTGCTTGATACCTTCTACAGGTTCACATACCATAACCAGATTCAATGTCTTGGAAAATGGTGTGTAATCAGCTCCCAGGTCCGGTCATGTCAATGATACCTTCCTGAAACCGACGATTCTTCCTGCTGTTACAACAGCCATTCCTTTTAATGCATATGTCTTTCCGGAACCAACGGTATCAACTTTTGAAATAATTCCCGGGAATACCCCGCCTTTTCCCTCAACTTTTACTCTTGGTTCGATCACATCTTTTACCGGTGTGATTCTTACTGATTCTCCTGGTTTCGCAATATCAAAAGTGACTGTTTTGATATGCTCATCTTCCAATGCTACCGCTTTTACAGCTCCTTTATCTACATACAGGATTCCATCTTCAATCTTTGATGTATCCGCAAACTGGATATCCTTAATGTAAATATTTCCCATTTCTAATCTCACGATCTTTTCCTCCTCTTTTCATCTTCTTTTATAAAACGCTGCCCGTTTTACAACCTCTTTATCACTGTCTTCTACCAGACATCCGCAGACGCCAGTCCGCTCTCTAATAAAGTCCAGTCAACCAATTGAAAATCCTTATAAACTTCTTCTTTGTAATACTTACTTTTATCTTGAAATTTTTGACATACCAGAATCGCATTTTCAATCAATCTGACAGATTCCCCATCCACCTTCTCCTTTCTCTCAGATATCAGCACAGATTTGTACGGTGTTTCCTTTGGTTTTACACTTCCTGATAATGGATGTGTCAATAATCTGTGACCTTCGTAAATTCTGTCCCTCACTACCTTCAGAAGTTCTTCATAAGAGAGTTCCAGATAGATTACCTCATGTGTATCATCCAGCCTGGATCGTACAAGCGGATTATTTGTGATCACCATATACTTACTCATTCATGTCCATCCTCTCTTATGTTATTTCAACCAGCCTTAGAAAATAAAAAGGACGTCCCACGCCAGTTACTGCGTTCAAACGTCCTTTTTCTGTCTTTCGTCCTGTTAAATCTAATTCCTCTTACAGTACAAGATTCAGAATGTAGTCCCTTTCTCCGTCCTTTTGCCTGAAAGTTTCGTCCGGTTTTTCCCTATTTTTTCGATACCGGTTTGCCTCTTCGGCGGCTGCCCTGGCAGCTCTCTCTTGAGAAATATCATCCCACTCTTCTTTTTCAGTTATAGAAAATTTTTATATCATTTATTTCCTTCTTCTATATTACATCATTGTTACTTATATTGCAATACTTTATCTTTTTTTATCTTTTTTAGTTGTTTTGAACAATTATGTAATCTGCTTTTTGTATATTTTTTTCTATTTTCCCTCCGTTTTTTCGTTTTCACTTATTCATTATTCACAAAGTCTTTTTTTCTTTATTTTACTTTTTTATTTTTTAAGAAATTATGATAGTAATCGTCATGCAGTTCTTTCATCTGGCTGCTCAGGAAGAACAATGCAAGAATATTAGGAATTACCATCAATGAATTGAAACAGTCTGCCATATTCCATACCAGATCAACCTGTGCAAGTGAACCTAACAATACACAGAGCGAAACCAGAACCGCATACGGCTTTACTGCCTTTTTTCCAAATAAATATTTCACATTGGCCTGCCCAAAGAAATACCAGCCAATAATCGTCGAAAATGCGAAAAAGAACATACAGATTGCAATAAATACATTACCGAATTTTCCGAATACACTCGAAAATGCATACTGGCTGAGTGCTGTACCTGTAAGCCCTGTCGGAATCGACTGTGTTGTAATAATCACCAGTGCCGTCAGATTCAGAATTACAAAGGTATCAATGAATACACCGATCATTGCTACAAATCCCTGCTCTACCGGATGTTCTACTTTCGCTACCGCATGTGCGTGAGGCGTCGATCCCATACCTGCTTCATTCGAGAACAGTCCTCTTGCCACACCTTTTGTGAGTGCAAGCTTTACCGTTGCTCCCACTGCTCCGCCACTGACTGCAGACGGTTTAAAAGCACCTACAACGATAGAATAAAATGCATATGGGATTTCTTTAAAGTTTGCAAAGATTACAATCAGTGATCCGATAATATAAAAACATGCCATGATTGGAACAATCGTCTCTGTAACTTTTGCAATTCTGGAAATTCCTCCGACAAATACAAACAATGCGATAGCCGCTATAATGATCCCCACCACTATCTGTGGTATACCAAATGCAGTATGAAATGCTGACGCTATCGAGTTGGACTGTACCGCATTTCCCATAAATCCCAGTGCAAAAATAATCAGAACAGAAAAGACAGCTGCCAGGATTTTTCCAAAAGTACCTTTGAAAGCCGCCTGGATATAATAAACCGGTCCGCCTGTTACATGCCCGTCTTTTCCTACATGCTTATATTTCTGAGCCATAATAGCTTCTCCGAAAATGGTCGCCATTCCAAGAAATGCCGCAATCCCCATCCACAAAATCGCTCCCGGTCCGCCTATTGCCAATGCTGTTGCCGCTCCTGCAATATTCCCCCGTTCCTACCTGTGCTGCAATAGCCGTTGCAAGTGCCTGAAATGATGACATACCGTCTTTTCCCCGCCGTTCCTTTTTTCGAAAACAGTCCGCCAAACGTTCTTTTCCACCCGGCCTTAAATCCACGTATCTGGATAAATCCGAGCCGGATCGTAAATATAACACCTCCTCCTAACAGCAGAATGATCAAAATATAATCTGCCAGATAATGCTGAATCAGTAATACGATATTATTCAGTTTATCCAAAGTCTTTCCTCCTTACTTATAGATTTTACGAATAATGAATTAAGTCTTTTCTATAAATATACTCTTTCATTTATTTTAAATCAATATTTTATTTTATTTTTTATTTTTTGTACATTATGCACAAATCAATTTCTACATACCTGCATATATAAAAAAAGACCGTGAAACCGCCATGCATGCACTTTGGCATACATAGCCGATTCCACGGTCTCTTATTTTATCCCTTATGCTTCAATTTTCTGATTCTTACCACTCGAATTTCTTCTCAAAGTAAGCATCCAGATCTTCAATCTTGATTCTTTCCTGTTCCATGGTATCTCTGTCACGGACAGTTACTGCTCCGTCTTCTTCAGAATCGAAATCGTATGTTACACAGAATGGTGTTCCGATCTCGTCCTGACGACGGTAACGTTTTCCGATATTTCCACGGTCATCATATTCGCAGTTGTATTTCTTGCTTAACTGTGCAAATACTTTCTCTGCGCCTTCATTCAGCTTCTTAGAAAGCGGAAGCACACCGATCTTAACCGGTGCCAGTGCCGGATGGAAGTGAAGAACCGTACGTGTATCAGGCTTCTCCTCTGTTCCGATCTCTTCTTCATCATAAGCACTGCAAAGGAATGCAAGTACCATACGGTCTGCACCGAGTGACGGCTCGATAACGTATGGGATGTATTTTTCCTTTGTCTCATCATCAAAGTATGTCAGATCCTGTCCGGATACATTCTGATGCTGTGTTAAGTCGTAATCTGTACGGTCAGCGATTCCCCACAGTTCTCCCCATCCGAATGGGAATAAGAACTCAACGTCTGTTGTTGCTTTACTGTAGAAAGAAAGCTCTTCTTTATCGTGATCACGGTAACGTACTTCATCATCTTTCAGTCCTAATGCAGACAGCCAGTTCAGACAGAACTTCTTCCAATAATCAAACCATTCAAGGTCTGTGTCCGGTTTGCAGAAGAATTCCAGTTCCATCTGTTCGAACTCTCTGGTACGGAATGTAAAGTTACCAGGTGTGATCTCGTTACGGAATGATTTACCGATCTGTCCGATACCAAATGGCAGTTTCTTTCTGGATGTACGCTGTACATTCTTGAAGTTTACGAAGATTCCCTGTGCAGTCTCCGGACGGCGATATACCGTATTCTTCGCATCCTCGGTCACACCCTGGAATGTCTTAAACATCAGGTTGAACTGGCGGATGTCTGTAAAGTCATGCTTTCCACATGTCGGACATGGGATCTGATTCTCATCGATAAAGTTCTTCATCTGCTCCTGTGTCCATGCATCTACCGCACCATCCAGTTCAATGTTATTCTCTGCACAATAATCTTCGATGACTTTATCCGCACGGAAACGTTCGTGACACTGTTTACAATCCATCAGAGGATCACTGAATCCTCCGAGATGTCCACTTGCGATCCATGTCTGTGGATTCATAAGGATCGCACAGTCCACACCTACATTGAACGGAGATTCCTGAATGAATTTCTTCCACCATGCTTTTTTACATTGTTTTTCAATTCTACCCGAGATTACCATAATCCCATGTATTTGCAAGCCCGCCATAGATCTCAGATCCCGGATATACAAATCCTCTTGCTTTCGCCAATGAAACGATCTTATCCATAGTCTTTTCTGCCATTTTTTCATCCTCACCTTCTAAAAATATTCATAATTGAATTTAATTATAGCGTCTGCCCTCTTTGTTTTCAAGCCTTATCGCACAATTGTTTCCAATATCTCCAATGATTTGAAGCGTTTTCCCAGATATTCATCCAGATACGCTTTTGTCAGTTTCTTCAGTTCTTTCAGCACATCTTCTTTTACCACGAAAGTATATAGTTTCTCAACCGGAGAACATACGATGTACTGCAATGTATATAATGTCGACGGAAGCAGCCGGATTCCATCGGAAATATGTCCGGCACACTGCGTGCATATCACACCACCCCTCCGTATACTGAAATACTTTTTCCCGCTCTCTGTCCCCGCACATAATACATTCCATCACCTGCGGACCTTCCCCGTTCACGGTAATTGTCTTCAACTCATAAATGCACCGTATCAGTTCATTCGGAATATGGACATTCGTCAACGCCCGCAGCGTCTGATACAGAAGTTTCAGCATCTCTGTCTCATCATTCGCCTCTCTTGCATAATATCCCGCCAGATCCATAAAATAGAATCCATAATACGCACCTTCTACATCTGTACGCAGTTCCTGGAAATAATTGGAAACAGAGGCCGACACCAGCGTATAAGATGTCCGCCCCTCATACACAGTAAACTCTCCAAAAAAAAAAAGGGCTCGTCACTCCCATCAGTGCACTGTTCGGTCTTCTTGCACCACGTGCGAATGCCGAGATTTTCCCTCTTTCCCTGGTCAGTATTACCACTCGTCTGTCATATTCACCTATCGGTGCTGCTGTCAGTATCATGCCAGTCAGTGTAATCTGATTTACCAATTGTATCTCCTTCTTTGTATCTGTTTATCGTCTCCTCACAGATACTCATTCCTTTATAATACAGATAATCTTCTATCTTACCTGATGCGACGAATCTGTCCCAGTACTCTTCCATATGATCACCTCATCCTTTGCTAGGGCATATTTTTTTAATGCTCTAAGATTAGGTTCTCCCATGGGCACTGCTTTTTATTCATCTTCGCGGTATCCAAAATTTTTCATCAAAAATTCACTGTCTCTCCAGTCTTTCTTTACTTTGACCCAGAGCTTGAGATTCACCTGCTGATCCAGCATTTTCTCAATCTCATACCGTGCTGTGCTTCCGATCTTTTTCAGCATACTTCCTTTTTACCAATAATTATCCCCTTGTGTGAATCGCGCTCACAGATAATTGTTGCATCGATGTGCATCACTTTATTTCTGACTTTCATACTGTCGATGGCAACCGCGATACCGTGAGGAATCTCTTCCTGCAAGCAGTGCAGTGCTTTTTCACGGATCAATTCTGCAACAATCTGACGCTGCGGCTGATCTGTGACCGTATCTTCATCGTAGAACTGCGGTCCGTATGGGAGATATTTCATGATCACTTTTACAAGCTCATCGGTATTGTCACCGTTTCTCGCAGATACCGGAACGATTTCTGCAAAGTCATAGACATCTTTGTACGCAGCGATGGCCGGAAGAACATCTTCCTTCTTTACACTGTCGATCTTATTGATGACCAGTACAACCGGTGTCGTTACTTTTTAAGCTGGCTGATGATATGCCGTTCCCCGGCACCGATATAGGTCGTCGGCTCTACCAGCCAGAGCACCACGTCAACTTCATTCAATGTACGTTCTGCCACATTGACCATATAATCGCCCAGCTTGTTCTTCGCCTTATGAATACCTGGTGTATCCACGAAAACAATCTGACCGTCATCTGTTGTAAGTACGGTCTGGATACGGTTACGTGTCGTCTGTGGTTTGTTCGATGTGATCGCAATCTTCTGTCCGATCAACTGGTTCATCAGAGTTGATTTTCCCGACATTTGGACGACCGATCAATGTTACAAATCCTGATTTATAATCCTTTTTCATATTTTCTCCTGTTCTTTTTATCCGTTGAAGACAACTAAAATGTTGTCACATTTTTAAACATATCTTTTGCTTCTTCTATCTTCTCTTCGCTTCCGATCACGCAAATCTGTCCGGCTTTCATTACCGCTTCTACGACATCCGCCAGTTTTCGGATATCTTCCTGTCCTGCCTCCAGGATCTGAAGACGTTCTTTTTTGATCGTCTCTGCACTGACTTTATTCATGTACAGATTAAACGAACGTTCTCCTTTTGCAGACGGTGTCATCGGCTGGTCAATGTTACTCATGGTTCCGATAATATATTTGTTCATGTCACGGTCACTGACAGTAAAGTTTCTCAGATAATCTGCGATGCCTTCGTAAACTTCCATTGTTCTTTCCAGGTTCGGGTCACGGTAAGATACAAAATATCCCTCTCCGGTACGGCTGAATCCGCTCATGCATCCATAAGCGCCGCCTTTGACACGGATATTCTGCCACAGGTAATCATAACTTAAGATCACCTTCAAGATCTGCAATGCACCCGTATAATCAGCTCCATTGTCAATAAAGTTGCCGACTCTTGCCACATACTGAACTTTGGAAGCAGTCTTGAATCCTTCATTCTTCTTTTCACAGTGCAGTACGCATCTGGTATCTTCCACCGGATCTTCGAACATTGCTTTCTTCAGACCTTCTACCAGCTCTTCCATGCCGTTCAGGCCCTCTTTTTTGCAGCCGTGTAACTGATCATCATATTGTCTGCACGGAACAGCTTATGAGCCAGCATCTGAAGCTTCTGTACCAATACGTCTTTTTTCTTCTTCAAAATGTTCCTCGATATAAGCGATCTTATCATAGAACTCGATACCGCTTGTCATGTCTTTTAACTTAGATGACGGAGATGCATAAGACATCGCACGAAGCACTGCTGTTGTATGTCCGGAAGACTGGAATTTCATAAGAAGTCTTGACTTCTGCATTGCAAGAATCTCTCTGATTCTCTTGGTATCTCCCAGTTTCGAACGTGTCAGGATCTCCTCCATCATCCGGAATACGACTGGCAGCTTCTGATATAATGCCTTTCCTTTGATTTCAAATGTTGCTTTGAATTCTTTTTTCCGGCACTTTGGAAATGTCTGTATACAGTTCCAGTGATGTTCCGATACCGCCGGTATGCACGTTGATCTCATTAAAGAGTTCTCCGTACTTATAATTCTCGGTATCAATGACTCCAAGTACTCCCTGCAGGATTCCGACATACGGAAGATCTGCTTCTTCCACACCTGACATATCGAATAACACATCCACGTATCCGATGCCATTTGTCTCAATCTCATGGTAAACTACCGGTACATCTGCGATTCTTTTTTCTTCATTGATGATCGGCTCAATCTCTTTTGAAATATCTTCTCTTGAAAGAACCGGGATCTTCTCAAGATTTTCTACTGCATCCGGTGCTGACTGATATGCCTCTAATGCATTGGAACGCTCTACCAGTTCTTTTCTTTCTTCTTCTGTAAGACTTTCTTTGTATGCCTGTAACTTCTCCTGAAGTTCTTTGTCCATTCTTGCAGTACGTCCTTTTTCCGGCTTGATCAGCACAATCGCACCGTGCGTATTCTCTAACAGATATTTGCGGATCAGTTCTTCATAATATCCTGTTCCGACCTGTGCCTTTAAGAACTCGAATGTATCCAGCGCTTCGATATGGATAAATGGTTTTTCGTCATCGTATAACCAGCTGTCCATAATCTGCAGTCCGTACATCAGTCCCTTCGGATAACCTCCGAAATCCGCCTCTCTGTAACGGAACTCATTATAATTGATTCCGGCTTCGAGAGCTTTCTTATCCATTCCATTTTCAACAATATCTTTTAATGTATCCTCGATTACTTTCACAAATGCTTCTTTCTGTTCTACATTCGCATTCTTCGCAATGACAGAAAAGATCGGCTGGTAAATTCCGTTGTCATACGATCCCATAATGTCTTTTCCGATCCCGGCATCCGTAAGTGCTCTCTTTAAGCGGTGCTCCCGGTGCAGACAGCAGTGCATAATCCAATACTTCAAATGCCAGATACAGCTTCTCATCCAGGCTTGTTCCAATGACTTTATTGTAAGAAATGTAAGTATTATCCTCTTCTGATTCATCGCTTGCTATGGAATATGGCATCTCTTTTTCGATTACTTTATCAAATGGTTCCTGATAGCGGATCTTGGAATCTACCGGCGCATAGTCGAATTTGCTCAGATATTCCTGATCCAGCCAGTTTAATTTTTCTTCCATGTCCATATTTCCATACAGGTAAATATAGCTGTTGGAAGGATGATAATATCTTCTGTGGAAATCCAGGAACTGCTCATACGTAAGTTCCGGAATCACTTCCGGATCCCCGCCAGATTCGTTCGCATATGAGGTATCCGGGAACAGTGTATTCAATACCACTCTGTCCAGCACACCTTCCGGTGAAGAGAATGCTCCCTTCATCTCATTATATACAACACCGTTGTAAGCCAGATCATCTTCCAGAGAATCCATCTTGTAGCTCCAGCCTTCCTGACGGAAGATCTCTTCATGCTGATAAATATTCGGATAGAATACCGCATCCATATATACATGCATCAGATTCTGGAAATCCTTATCATTACAGCTTGCTACCGGGTAAACCGTCTTATCCGGATAGGTCATTGCATTCAGAAATGTATTCAGAGAACCCTTTACCAGTTCCACGAAAGGATCCTTCGCCGGGAAATTCTTAGATCCACACAGTACGGAATGTTCCATGATATGTGGTACTCCGGTACTGTCTGACGGCGGTGTACGGAATCCGATATTGAATACCTTGTTGTCATCATCATTTTCTATCAGTAAGATCCTTGCCCCGCTCTTCTTATGCTTTAACAGCATTCCGTGGGATTTGATCCCTTTTAAATCTTCTTCCTTTACTAATTCGTAAGCACTTAAGTCTTTTACACTCATGAATTTCTATGTTCTCCTTTCGTCTGCAATCTTCCATTTCCCCAAAGCAGAAGATTCTTCTGCCCCGCAATATATCTACTGGAATAATTGCCACTCATGCAAGATATTATAACACCTTTCTTATTATTCTGCACCTATCAAAAAAAAAGACTCCAAAAGCAACTTTTTGCGCCACATACTTTTATGCAAGGCAAAGAGTCTTTGAAGTCTCTGCTAATTTTAATTTTTTAACAAATCATTTATGAATGGCTTTCTGTTCTCTTCTTCATGAACAGTAAAGCTGCTACCAGAAGTACCATACCGATCGGAAGACAGATCAATGCATTCTGAACAAATCCGGCAATTACATAAGTAATGCAGGAAACAACTGCAACGGTTGCCGCATACGGTAACTGTGTCGTTACATGGTTGACATGATTACACTGCGCTCCTGCGGATGCCATGATCGTTGTATCCGAAATAGGCGAACAATGATCTCCACATACAGCTCCCGCCATACAAGCTGAGATAGAGATGATCATCATAGTCTCGTTCGTTCCCTGGAATACCGCTACTACGATCGGGATCAGGATTCCGAAGGTTCCCCAGGAAGTTCCGGTTGCAAATGCAAGGAAGCATCCTACGAGGAAGATAATTGCAGGCAGGAAGTTTAATAATCCTCCAGCTGCGGACTGCATAACATTAGCTACATACTCTGCTGCGCCAAGACTGTCTGTCATTGCTTTTAATGTCCATGCAAAAGTCAGGATCATGATAGCCGGTACCATAGCCTTGAATCCTTCCGGAACACATTCCATAGATTCACGGAACTTAAGTACTTTTCTAAGTGCATAGAATACAACCGTAACAACCAATGCGAAGAAACTTCCAAGCATCAGACCTACCGATGCATCACTTGCCGAAAATGCTTTAACAAAGCCTGTTCCACTAAAGAAGCCTCCTGTATAAAGCATACCGCAGATGCAGAAAATGATCAGGACCACTATCGGGAATACCAGATCGATCACTCTTCCCTTTTTCTTCTACGATCTCATTCTCAGCATTTGCATATGGCCTGTCCGGTGTAGTATAGATATCACCCTTTACAGCATTATCTTCATGTAATTTCATCGGGCCATAATCAATCTTAAGCACTACGATCAAAACCATTGCAAGAATTGTGAGTAAAGCATAATAGTTATACGGAATCGCACGCATAAAAATAGAAAATCCATCTTCACCTTTTACAAATCCTGTTACAGCCGCTGCCCATGATGAGATTGGAGCAATGATACATACCGGTGCCGCTGTCGCATCGATCAGATACGCCAGTTTCGCACGTGATACATTGTGCTTATCTGTGATCGGACGCATAACACTTCCAACTGTCAGACAGTTAAAACAATCATCAATAAAAATCAGGATTCCAAGCACGATCGTTGCAAGCTGTGCCCCAACTCTTGTCTTGATGTGAATACTAGCCCAACGCCCAAATGCTGCCGAACCTCCTGCATTATTCATCATGCAGACCATAATTCCAAGAATAACCAGGAATACCAGGATTCCCATATTATAGCTATCTGTCAGTACTCCTACGATTCCATCTTCAAATATATGCAATACTGCCTTTTCAAAATGGAAATTAGACCAGAAGATTCCTCCGATCGCAATTCCGACAAACAAGGAACTATACACTTCTTTCGTGATCAGTGCAAGACCAATTGCCACAATTGGGGGTACCAGTGCCCAGAATGATGAATACATCTTTGGTACATACTCTTTTCCTCCATCTGCCGCAAATACGGTAATTGCACCGCATGCAAAGATCATGAGGCAGGTGAGTACGGCAAAGAGTAATTTGTTGCTTTTTCTCATAACTCTCTCCTTCGTTTTTTTCAAAAAATACCATGAACAATTTCCTCTGCGTGGAGTGCTCATGGCATATATCATCTTATAAGCAGGACGTCCGTATTTTCAGATCATTCAACACTTCATTTATGTCCTCTATATAACTCTAAATACAAATTACATAATTAAACTCTTATATCTTCTATATACTCCGATAGCGCTCCACTTACTGAAGTGACAGTCCGCAGCATATTCTGCTGCGTCCCAGGAAGTATATCTCGAATATAATAAGGGATGATATCTTCCTTCGGCAGTTTTCCTTTCAGGCAGAAATGATTTCCCTTTATCTGTTATTCTGCCTTACTGATGAAACCTGCGCCTCTATCTAGTCTCATTATTCATATAATAATATTTTTATCATCTTTGATCTATTTTGTCAATACAATATGGCAAATGCATGGGATACCATGGTTGATACACGGTGCGTATGCAATGATCAGGGATGGCCCCGGATAATCCTCAGCCTCAGCGATTGCTTTAACGGTCTGGTTGAAGTCAGCACCCATTGCGATCTGAGCTACATAGACATATCCATATGTCATAGCCATTCCTGCAAGGTCTTTCTTCTTTGTCTCTTTTCCGCCTGCTGCGAACTGTGCTGTAGCACCGGTCTTAGTAGCCTTAGAGGACTGTCCACCTGTGTTGGAGTAAACCTCTGTATCGAATACCATAATGTTGATATCTTTCTTGCTTGCAAGAACGTGGTCAACTCCGCCGTATCCGATATCGTAAGCCCATCCGTCTCCTCCGAAGATCCACTGGGATTTCTTAGCAAGGAAATCTTTGTTCTTCAGAACTTCTGCTCTCTCTTCGCAATCGCAATCGAGTGCTTCAAGAGCTGCAACAAGTTTGTCTGTAGCTGTTCCGTTTGTAGCACCTACTGTATATGTCTCAAGATACTCCAGCTGCTGCAGCCTTAACTGCCTCATCTGTAGTCTTCTCTGCGATCTTCTCAACTTTTTTGCTTTCAGTCTGTCTCTCTGATTGTATTCTGTGCAAGCAGCATACCGTATCCGAACTCAGCGTTGTCTTCAAACAGGAGTTGCTCCATGCAGGTCCTTTCCCTTCCGGTGTTACTGTGTAAGGTGTAGACGGTGATGAGTTACCCCAGATAGATGTGCAACCAGTTGCGTTAGCGATGTACATTCTGTCACCGAATAGCTGTGTGATAAGCTTAGCGTATGGTGTCTCACCACAACCTGCACAAGCGCCGGAGAACTCAAGGAGTGGCTGTTTGAACTGGCTTCCCTTAACTGTTGTCTCTTTTGAATTTAGTAACAACTTCTGGTTTAACCGGAATCTCTCTACCAAAGTCGAAGAATGTCTGCTCTCCTGCATTAGCTTCCATGTTAGCCATTGTAAGAGCTTTTCAACTTCTCCGGTCTCTTTATTCTTCTTGCCCGGGCAGACATTTACACAGGATCCGCATCCTGTACAGTCATAAGCGGATACTGTCATTGTAAACTTCATATCCGGCATTCCGATCATATCAAGTGTCTTAAGTCCTTCTGGAGCCTGAGCAACTTCTTCCTCTGTCAGAGCTACCGGACGGATAACTGCGTGCGGACATACATATGCACAACGGTTACACTGGATACACTGTTTCTGACTCCAGATCGGGATATCTACTGCGATACCACGTTTTTCGTAAGCAGCTGTTCCTGACGGTGTAGATCCATCTACATAATCTTTGAATGCAGATACAGGCAGTGTGTTACCTTCCTGAGCATTAACTTTTGCCTGGATATTCTTAGCAAATGCAATTGCATGTTCTTCCGCCGTCTGCGATATGTGGTGTAGCAAGTCCTTCATCAGCTGCATCTTTCCAGCTTTCCGGAACTTCTACTTCTACGACCTGTTTTGCACCAGCATCGATTGCATCGTAGTTCATCTGAACAATCTTGTCACCTTTTCTTCCGTAAGTAGCCTTTGCTGCTGCTTTCATAAGATCGATCGCCTGCTCCTCCGGAATGATGGAGGCCAGCTTGAAGAATGCTGACTGAAGGACTGTATTGATACGTCCGCCAAGTCCGATCTCTTTACCGATCTTGATACCATCGATTGTGTAGAATTTGATGTCGTGGTTAGCGATATAATGCTTTTACCTGTCCCGGAAGATGCTCCTGAAGTCCTTCCATATCCCATGGGCAGTTCAGAAGGAATGTTCCTCCGTCAACCAGCTCCTGTACCATGTTGTACTTGTCAACATAGGACGGATTATGACATGCTACAAAGTTTGCCTGATGGATCAGGTATGTAGATTTGATTGGCTTCTTACCAAAACGAAGGTGAGACATTGTAACACCACCGGACTTCTTAGAGTCATAATCAAAGTAAGCCTGTGCATACATGTCTGTGTTATCACCAATGATCTTGATGGAGTTCTTATTAGCACCTACAGTACCATCAGCGCCCAGACCCCAGAATTTACAGTTGGTAGTTCCTTCCGGTGTGGTGACCAGTGGCTTACCAGCATCAAGTGAAAGATGTGTAACATCATCTTCAATACCGATTGTGAATTTAGCTTTCTCATCGTTGTGGTATACAGCAACGATCTGAGCAGGTGTTGTATCTTTAGAACCAAGTCCATAACGTCCTGTGTAAACCGGAACTGCATCGAACTTAGATCCTTTAAGTGCTGCAACAACATCCAGGTACAGTGGCTCGCCAAGTGCTCCTGGCTCTTTTGTTCTGTCAAGAACAGAAATCTTCTTAACTGTATCCGGGATAGCGTCGATCAGAGCTTCTGCGCTGAATGGTCTGTAAACGAACCTTTACAACTCCGACTTTCTCTCCGGCTGCTCTTAAGTAATCGATTGTTTCATCGATTGTGTCACAAACAGATCCCATAGCGATGATTACGCTTTCAGCGTCTTCTGCACCATGGTAGTTGAACAGTTTGTAGTTTGTTCCGATCTTCTCATTAACCTTATCCATGTACTTCTGAACGATTCCCGGAAGTGCATCATAGAATGGGTTACAAGCCTCTCTAGCCTGGAAGAAGATATCCGGGTTCTGAGCTGAACCTCTCTGGCATGGGTGGTTCGGGTTAAGTGCATGTGCACGGAACTCGTCGATTGCTTCCATGCTTACCATGTCTTTCAGATCTTCATAATCCCATTTCTCGATTTTCTGAATCTCATGAGATGTTCTGAATCCATCAAAGAAGTTGATGAATGGAATCTTTCCTTCAAGTGCTGCACAATGAGCAACCGGTGTAAGGTCCATTACTTCCTGTACGCTGGATTCACAGAGCATAGCTTCCTGTCTGACGACATGCATAAACGTCAGAATGATCTCCAAAAATTGACAGTGCGTGGCTTGCAAGTGCACGGGCAGATACGTTGAATACTCCCGGAAGCTGCTCACCAGCAACCTTATATAAGTTAGGAATCATAAGAAGGAGTCCCTGAGAAGCAGTAAATGTTGTTGTAAGAGCACCTGCTGCTAATGATCCGTGAACAGCACCTGCTGCCTCCGGCCTCGGACTGCATCTCTGTAACCTGTACAGTCTGTCCGAAAATGTTCCTGAAATATGTCTGGATGCGATCTCGATCATATTGATCTGTGGAGCAATGTCTGCAAGCACGCCTTCCATGTTAGTCAATCCTCTTGCCAGCATCGTCAGACCATGCGGCATACGGATCTTATTTTCCTTCATCACTTCCATAAGATCCATCATCACTTCTGCAACATCGATCTCTCCCATATCTAAGGACCCATACTTCGACATCAGTTCACTGATATCTTCATACAATACGCTCTGATCTGGTTTCTCTTTAAATTCACCCAGTGCCATGACTGCTTCCTGGATCATGCCGATATCATTTTCTGCAATGCCGCGGATTGCTTTTCCGATCAGTTCTTTATCCCGTTCGGTCAGTCTTCCCATCATTCCCATATCGATCCATACAATCTTGCCATCCTGGATCTTTACATTTCCCGGGTGGGGATCTGCATGGAAGAAACCGTCTTCCATCACCTGTTTGATATAATTATCGATCAGCTTGATCCCGATCTCTTCCAGATCGTATCCGCCTGCCAGAAGTTTCTCTTTATCATCGATCGCAGGCCCTTCGATGTATTCCATGACCAGCACATGCATGGTTGTATATTCCTGATATAGTTTCGGTATTCTTACATATACGACATCCGCATTCCGTCTGGCAAACTCTTCCATATTCGATGCTTCGGTGAGAAAATTCATCTCTTCCCGTGTCACATTCCAAAGTTCATCCAGTACCTGGTCGAAGTCAGCCATTCCTTTCAGACTGATCGGCGGCATCAGCTTTACTGCCTTCCGAAGGAGTCCGATATCTCTTGCCATAATTTCATAAATGCCTGTTCGCTGAACCTTGATAACAACCTGTTCACCGCTGAGCAGTTCTGCTCTGTGGACCTGTGCAATGGATGCTGATCCCAGTGGTGTATCGGAAATAAATGCAAATATTTCATTCCACGGACAACCATATGCCTGTTCGATCACTTCTTTTACTTCCGGAAATTCCATCGGAGTTACTTCTGAACGCAGACACATCAGTTCATCACAATATCTTTTTTCGGTAAAATGTCTGAATGCAGTGACATAATCTGACCGATTTTAATATAAGTAGGCCCCAGATCCTCCAGTATCATCCGGAGTTTCTGAGGCGTAATTCCCCTAGTGATTCCATATTTATGAAGTACGGATGTAATCTCCTTTAACCTGGTACGGTATTCTTTGGATTCTCCCTTACTCATGAACCTGTTCCTCTTTAAATATCTTCGTTCTCAGCTGTCTCTTCTTCCGCTGCTTTCTCTGCCGCATCTTCGCATACGGATTCGTCTGTCACATCTTCTACCGTCTCTGCTGCTTCAAATTCTTCCTGTTTTTTCTCCATCTCATCAATTCTCTGTTTCAACAATGCCATCTGCTCTGGAGTCATCTTATCCAAAAGCTCATCCAGTTCTTCCGGTGAAGATGTTTTTACTTTTACATTCACTTTTTCTTTTTACTGTCGACTTGATGTTATGCTTAAGTTCTTCATTCAGTGCTTTGCCCTGTTCAACAGTCAGCTCACCCTTTTTCACCATCTCATCCAGAAGTTCTTTTGATTTCTCTCCTGTGACTGCAACTGCTCCGATTCCTGCAAGTAATACTTTCTTTAATCCGCTTCATAATTTTTCCATAGGTCGTTCTCCTTTCGATGTCTATATAGACAGGCTTTCCAAAAAGCTTTGGAATAAATATGATCATCCCTGCAATTGCTGCCATGATTGCCGCGATCAATACTGCTCCGGCCGCCGCATCTTTGGCAAGCTTTGCAAGCGGCTTTCTCTCTTCTGTGACCAGATCAACCACTGCTTCTACCGCCGTATTCACCATTTCCAATGCCATGACAAGACCAAACAATGTCAGGCAGATACACCACTCTACCGGTGTAATATGAAATACGAATCCTGCGATCACCACACAAACCATTGCCACACAATGAATCTTCATATTCCGTTCCTTCGTTACCACTGCAAATATTCCGGCAAATGCATAACCGAAGCTTTTATACAATGGATCTTTCTTTTGTTTCTTCATTTTTGCACCTGTCCTTTGTTTTCTTACATTTTAACACATTTTGCACAAATTTACACAAACATTGTATGTATTTTGTTTTATTTTAGAAATAATACGGACTTTTAAAGAAAAGTATGACCTTTTATAAATTCTGCATCCAGCATAATTTTTTCTATCAAAATAAGAGGACAAAAATAAATACAGGGATTCTGCTTCTTATACCAAAATCCCTGTATTTTATCACCATATGCTCTACAGAACTTATATTCTATTATGCATTCTCTGCATTCATTCCTTTGAGAATTCTCTGATTCTTCTCTTCCACATTCAGCTTTTCCATAAATGCTTTCGTTTCTTTTACTATGACTTTGCTGAGCGCAAGCAAGGCTATCAGATTCGGGATTGCCATCAATGCATTGAAGATATCTGCGATATTCCATACTGCCGCAACCGTCATATATGGTCCGATGAATACACATATAATATAAAGCCATCTATACGCTCTTACAGCTTTCATATTCTTATTAAACAGATATTCCAGGCATCGTTCTCCGTAATAATCCCATCCAAGAATCGTTGTAAATGCAAAAAATACCAGACAAATCATCAATGCAAAGGATGCCACAACCGGCGGGAACGGAAGTCCCTTCTGGAAGGCCGCTGTCGTAATTTCCACACCTTCCAGTCCCGTATTCCATGTTCCTGTTATGACAATAGAAAGTCCTGTCATCGTACAGATTACGATCGTATCAATAAATGTACCGGTCATTGACACCAGTCCCTGTCTTGCAGGTTCTTTGGTCTGTGCTGCAGCCGCTGCGATCGGTGCGCTTCCAAGACCGGATTCATTGGAAAAGATTCCTCTTGCCACACCTTTCTGCATGGCTACGATCATACTTCCCATTGCACCACCGGCCAGTGCGCTTCCGGTAAATGCTGATTTTACAATTGTTACAATAGCTGCCGGAATTGCGGTAATATTTGCCACCATGATAATGACTGCCAATACTACATACAGAACCGCCATGAACGGAACGACGATCTCAGATACTTTTGCAATTCTCTTGATTCCACCTAATACAACCATTCCGACACATACCGTCAGTACCAGACAGGATATTACAGTTGCCCATGAATAATCATTTCCAAATAATGCTACTGTATGTGCCATGTTCGGATCAAAAAAGTTACGGACTGCAGAAGAGATTCCATTCACCTGTGTAAATGTACCAATTCCGAATAATCCAACCCCTGCTCCAAAGAATGCAAATATCTTTGCAAGCCATCTGAACTTTACACCCATTCCATTCTCAATATAATAGAATGGTCCGCCAAGTACATGCCCGTCTTCATCGATCGTACGGTATTTTACTGCCAGAAGACCTTCTGAATACTTTGTTGCCATTCCTAAAAATGCTGTCAGGATCATCCAGAATAACGCTCCCATTCCACCTGCAGAAATTGCAGTTGCCACACCTACGATATTACCTGTACCGATTGTTGCCGATAATGCGGTACAAAGAGCTCCAAAGCTAGTTACTTCTCCGTGTCCATCTTCTTCATTTTTCACCATGAATTTTAACGCTTTCCCAAGATACCTTACCTGAAGAAGGCCCAAGCGCACAGTCAGAAAAATTCCTGTGACCAGAATTAAGATGATTAACGGAAGTCCCCATACGACTCCGTCAAACCATGTGATAAAAGTGTCAATACGTCCAAAAATTCCCATAATTCATTCCTCCATCCTTTTGCCTGAGAGATTTGCAGATCTGTTTTCTGCTTACACCTTCGGCGCTTTTCATTTCATTACGAAAAGACTCTCCTGAGTTTTTTATGATAACGTAATCGCATTGCAGCAAATTCGTCAAAGTAATTGTCATTATTTTGAGAATAAATCCTCACCCAAATCGCTTTAGCACGTCTTTGCTTTAGCACGATGTAGTATAGCTTATCATGAATCTATACATATAGCAAGATATTTATAATTAAAAATGCAGGCAGCATTTATAAGTTATAATTATAATTCCTGTCTGCATCTGTATTTTTATTCTTTTCCGACTGCCTTTCAGAATCCGAAATCTGCATAATCTTCCGGCAAAAAACGGTGATAGATCATATGACACCCTTCGTCCTTAAAGCAGTAATAGTATTCGTCCTCATTTTCTTCCGGAAATCTTACCCAAAAGTCAAATTCTCCGTTGTGCATATCTCCCACCCTGATATCTTTTGCCTCTTTCTGAAATATCGCAAGGATATCTTCTTTTTTTGATTCCATGATTCATCATCAGCTCCACCAGCTTTTTGATGAATTCATTTTCTGCCATATGTTCATGTACATAGACACTTCCCTGTTCCGGAATATGCAGGCAGAATCTGTCTTTTTTGTGCGTCACACAGATATCTCCGAGTGTTTTCTTTACTTCTTCCGGGAACTGTTCCAGACGTGTCTGCAGCTCATCCACATCGTCATCCGCGTCGAAGAAATGGGTGAGGGAAATCAATGTATAATACAAACGGATCTCTTCTTTCCGAAATCCAAGTTTTGCCTGTTCTTCTTTTATAATATCGATCAAATTTTTTTTCAAACGTTTAAATCCCATTTCTGTTCTACGTGCTCCTTTTATTTCTCATATATTCAGCTTTTCTGTTCCATGTCTCTTAATTGACAAGCCCATTTCCAATACATTATACTACATTTATAATATTTACTGTATTTTAACATCAGATTTTTAAGGAGGAAATTTATCATGATCATCAAACATGGACTTGTAGTAGATCCTGCATCTGGTCTGTCCGAGCATATGGATATACTGGTGAAGAACGGAAAAATTGCAAGAATCGCACCTGAAATTTCAGAAGATTCCGAGGAGATTCTAGAAGCCGGAGGACTCGTTGTCGGACCGGGACTCATCGATACACATGTACATTTCCGTGATCCGGGATTTACATATAAAGAAGATATCCATACAGGAGCAAAGGCATCTGCAAAAGGCGGGTTTACTACTGTAATCTGTATGGCGAATACATCCCCTACGGTCGATAATACAGACACCCTAAAAGATAATCTTGCACGTGCTTCCAAAGAAGATATCCGTATCTTCCAGGCTGCTGCAATCTCCCGTTCATTAAAGGGCCGGGACGAAGTAGACATGCTTGCATTAAAAGAAGCCGGGGCATGCGGATTTACCGATGACGGCATCCCTCTTCTGAATGCTGAGTTCTGCTATCAGGCGATGAAAAATGCCGCAAAGTTAAACGTTCCGATCAGTCTTCACGAAGAAGACCCGGCTTTTATCCGCAACAATGGGATCAATCATGGCAAAGTATCCGATGCACTCGGCATCTACGGTTCTCCATCCATTGCCGAAGAAGCACTGGTGGCAAGAGACTGTCTTCTGGCGCTCCGTTCCGGTGCAGATGTTGTAATCCAGCATATCAGTTCCGGTGTATCGATTGATCTGATCCGTACATACAAAAAACTGGGGGCAAAATTACACGCTGAGGCAACACCGCACCACTTCTCCTTAACAGAAGACGCTGTTTTGGAACATGGCACGCTGGCAAAGATGAATCCGCCGCTTCGTACGGAAAATGACCGCCAGCAGATTATTGCAGGACTCGCTGATGGAACTATTGACCTGATTGCTACGGATCATGCCCCACACAGCACAGAAGAAAATCAGAAAGACCGTTAAAGGAACGAAGCAACGAAACGCCTTTGATCTATTCCTTTGCTTTTAAGGATTCTGGTATCCTTGATCATGGTTGTCTTACCACTGTCTAAGAATCCCGTAACGATAAACATAGGTGTTGCCATACTCGCACCTCTTTCTTTTTTTATGGTTATATTGTGATTTTTGGCTCCATAATAATATGGAGCCAATTATTAGTATCCTATACGTGGAATAATTTCAGAAGGTCGTCCTCTTTCAGGTCTGTTCCGATTACACAGATACGTCCTGTGTAGTCCGGCTGTCCTTCTCTTACTTCGTACTCTTCCGGTACTAAGTCGAACTGTTTCCATGATCCGTCTGTCATCTGGATAATACCTTTAGAACGAAGAATTGTTCCGTAAGATGTTGTCTCTGACAGTGCCTTCAGCAGATAATCCAGTTCTTCTTCGGTATATTTATGAACAGTCTCTTTGCCCCAGCTTGTAAACACATCATCTGCATGATGATGGTGGTGATGATCGTGATCGTGTCCACAGCAGCAATCGTGATCATGGTGATGATGCTCATGGTCATGATGATCGTGATTGCAGTGATCATGATGGTCGTGATCGCAGTGATCATGATCGTGGTCATGGTGATCATGGTCACAATGGTCGTGATCGTGATCATGATGGTCATGGTGATCGTGGTCACAATGGTCGTGATCATGATCGTGATCTTCATGATCTTCAAACAGGCTCTCAATCTCAGCACCCTTTGTCAGTGCATGACTGATTGCCTCTTTGCCAAGCTCATCCCATGGTGTAGAGATGATCGTTGCTTCTTCATTTTCTTCACGAAGTGTGTGTACGCATTCTTCTACTTTTTCATCTGTCATCATCTGTGTACGACTTACTACGATTGTTGACGCATGCTCTACCTGATCTTTGAAGAATTCTCCAAAGTTCTTCATGTACATTTTTGCCTTTTTACCATCTACAACTGTGATTCTTCCGTCAATTTCAATGTCCGCATCTTTTCTACAGCTTCAATTGCTCTTGCTACGTCAGATAATTTTCCAACTCCTGATGGCTCAATGATTACACGGTCCGGATGATACTCATCTAATACTTTTACCAGAGCTTTGCTGAAGTCACCTACCAGTGTACAGCAGATGCATCCTGAGTTCATCTCTGTAATCTCGATTCCTGCATCTTTTAAGAATCCGCCATCGATACCGATCTCGCCAAATTCATTCTCGATCAGCACAAGTTTCTCTCCTGCCCATACATCACTGAGCAGCTTTTTTGATAAATGTAGTTTTTCCTGCTCCGAGGAATCCTGAAATAATATCTACTTTTGTCATGTTTATTGCCTCTTTTCTATCTATTTTCAAAATTAATAAAAGTCCCGACACATATATTATCACAAACAGCGGGTGGTTGCCAGTCCCCCAATTCTAATATTTTTCTCAACTTTTTATAAATCACCCGCAAACTCTGCTGCTCATTATAGATATTTTGATTGCAGACAATTTCTTCTTGTACACATAGTAGAGTAAAAAAACGATATCTGTACCGGATGGTACAGATATCGTCTGCTTTTTATGATTATTCTAAAATGTTCTTATAATAATCCGCCGATTGACAGGAACAGTGGTGCAAATACCAGTGATACAACTGTCATCAGTTTGATCAGGATGTTGATAGATGGTCCTGATGTATCTTTGAACGGATCACCTACAGTGTCTCCAACTACAGCTGCTTTATGAGCCTCGCTTCCTTTTCCACCGTGGTTTCCATCTTCAATGTATTTCTTAGCGTTATCCCATGCTCCACCTGCATTAGACATGAAGATTGCCATCATAACACCTGTTACAAGTGCTCCTGCAAGAAGTCCGCCAAGTGCAGAAGGTCCAAGAAGGATTCCGACTACCAGCGGTGCAAGCACTGCCATGACACCAGGAACCAGCATTTCTTTTAATGCTGCTGTTGTTGAGATTGCAACGCATGACTTGTAATCTGGTTTTTCTGTACCCTTCATGATTCCAGGCATTGTCTTGAACTGACGTCTTACTTCTTCAATCATCTGGTATGCTGCTCTTGATACAGATGACATTGTCATAGCTGAGAACAAGAACGGAAGCATTCCACCGATCAGCATTCCGATGATTACACGTGAGTCAAGGATATCAATTGACTTAAGATGTACTGCTTCTGCGTAAGATACGAACAGAGCAAGTGCTGTCAGGGCTGCAGATCCGATAGCAAAACCTTTACCCATAGCGGCTGTTGTGTTACCAACGGCATCCAGTTTGTCAGTGATCTGACGAACATGTGGATCCAAGCTCGGACATCTCTGCAATACCACCGTAAGCATTGTCAGCGATCGGTCCATAAGCATCTACAGCTACTGTGATGGCTGTTGTAGAAAGCATTCCTACAGCGGCAAGCGCGATACCGTAAAGTCCGCATGTCTGGTAAGCAATAAAGATACCAACGCAGATCAAAAGGATCGGGATTGCTGTAGATTTCATACCTACTGCGAGACCACTGATGATGGTTGTTGCAGATCCAGTCTCTGACTGTTCTGCGATTTCTTTTACTGATTTGTAATCTCCGGACGTATATACTTCTGTGATGATACCGATCAGAAGTCCTACGATCAGACCAGCTACGATAGCGATTGCTGCCTTAAAGTCTCCGAAGAATACTTTACTGAGTACACAAGATACGATCAGTACCAGTGCACTTGCTACATAAGAACCAGTCTTTAATGCTTTGTGTGGATTTGAATTCTCATCACCTTTTACAAAGAATGTTCCAAGGATAGATGCAACCAGTCCGAGTCCTGCGATCAGAAGCGGGAAGATTGCTCCCTCAGCTTTATAATACACGATTCCAAGTGTCAGTGCAGAAACGAGTGCTCCTACATAAGACTCAAAAAGGTCTGCTCCCATACCTGCAACGTCACCTACGTTATCTCCTACATTGTCAGCAATAACGGCCGGGTTACGCGGATCATCTTCCGGAATACCTGCTTCTACCTTACCAACAAGATCGGCTCCTACATCGGCAGCTTTTGTGTAGATACCACCACCAACACGTGCAAACAGAGCAATGGAAGAAGCTCCTAAGCTAAAGCCTGTAATAATATCAACATTTTTAGTCAGGATGTAAATGATGCTGACACCAAATACACCAAAACCAGCTACACACATACCCATTACAGCTCCACCGGAGAATGCAATTGAGAGTGCTTTGTTCATTCCTTTTTCTTTTGCTGCATTTGCAGTTCTTACATTTGCCTTAGTAGCTACTTTCATTCCACAGTAACCTGCAAGCGTAGAGAACAGAGCTCCTACTACGAAGCATACAGCAGTGATCCAGTTCCCGATTCCTACTCCGATGAGTATAAATAATACAGCAACGAAGATGATCAGAATCTTATACTCTGCTGTCAGAAATGCCTGCGCACCGTCACTGATAGCAGCGGCAATTTTTCTTTCATTCTGTCGTTTCCGGCGTCCTGTCTTCCTACTCTTGCTGCCAGATAAGCTGCAAAAAGAAGTCCAAGAATTCCAAATACCGGAACAAGGTACAATAACATTTCCATAAATTCTCTCCTTCCGTCCGACTTTGTCAAATTCATGTCAGACAGGTATATCTTAACATATTCTTAACTTTTTGATGGCATTATTTTTTATTTTTTGTACGTTATTCCGATTATTTTCTGTGTATTGTCCAAATTTCCGACCTTTCATTGATTATTTATAATCTATTTTTACCAATAACTTTCTTGTATAGAAGATTAATTATAATCTATCTTCATAAGCACAAGCCCATTCGGTGGTGCCGTCGCTCCCTCTGAAGTATGAACTCTTGCATCCAGAATTTCCTTTTTACCTTTTCCGGAGCATAGAATCCTCTGCCAACGCGGATCAGGACTCCCGCAATAATACGGATATATTATAGAGGAAACCATTTCCTGTAATACGAAGCACGATTTCATCGTCTTTTTTCTCAATTATCAAATCATACACCGTCCGGACGGTATCCTGCGTATTCGTTCTGATATTACAGAAACTTACAAAATCATGTTCTCCAACCAAATATTTTGCACCGGCACGCATAGCCTCAACATCCATTGGAAACGATACGAACGTACAATATCTTGTCTTTAACGGATTTGGTACCGCCGCATTGTATATATGATATTCATAAGTCTTTGAAATATTTTCCTGATATCTCGGATGCCAGTCTGCCGGAACTTCATCGGACCTTACTACTACAATATCTTCCGGAAGCCTCTGGTTCAATGCATACGCAAATCTCTCAGGCGGAATGGAAGATTCTGTATCGAATACCGCTACATTTCCCAGTGCGTGTACCCCTGAATCAGTCCTGCTTGCCCCGATAATTCTGATTTCTTCCCCGGTAAGTCTTATTAATGATTTATTCAGTTTTTCTTCAATCGTAACTCCATTTGGCTGGACCTGCCAGCCGCAGTAATTAGTTCCATCATATGCTACGAATATTCTGATTCTTTTCATGATGACCTCCACACAATCTGATACAATTAATTTTTAGTAACAAGATTACATAAATTTGGGACGGAGGTTTTAATTCCTCCGTCCCTGTATACATTTTAAAACACCCAAATATGCACCGGTACGCATCTTCCGATCACCACCACCAAAATCACATAAGCAATTACAGTAATATATGCTATTCTGTCTTCTTTATGATATTTTAACGGTTTCATCTTTGTGCGTCCTTCGCCGCCACGGTAACATCTCGCTTCCATCGCCATTGCCAGATCATTGGCTCTTCGGAATGCCGATACGAACAACGGAACCAGAATCGGTATCATACTCTTTGCTTTCTGAATCATATTACCGCTTTCCAGATCAGCTCCTCTTGCGATCTGTGCTTTCATGATCTTATCCGTCTCTTCCAAAAGGATTGGAATAAAGCGGAGAGCGATCGACATCATCATTGCGATCTCATGTACCGGAACATGAATCTTGTTCAGTGGTCCAAGTAACTCTTCGATTCCATCTGTCAACTCGTTCGGAGTCGTTGTAAATGTCATAAGCGACGAGCCGATGATCAGGTAGATCAGACGGATTGCCATATATACCGCAGTCCTTAATCCCCCTTCTGTAATCGTGAAGATCCACGCGTGAAACAGTACTGCCCCGTCTCTTGTAAGAAACAGATTGAACAACACTGTAATCATCAGAAGCATGATGACTGGTTTCAATCCCCTTACAATAAAGGAAAATGGAACTCTTGACATTTTAATAATAATGATCAGGAACAATGTTGTCATCACATATCCCGGAATGCTGTTGAATAAGAACAATGAAATCAGATATAACAGCGTCCCCACCAGTTTCACTCTTGGATCTAATCTGTGTAATACACTCTTTGCCGGATAATATTGTCCGATTGTAATATCTCTTATCATATCTTCTTCTCCAGTGCCTGCATAATCTCATCTGCCGCTTCTTCTACAGTCGTTACATTTACCTTGACTGGTAAACCTTTTTCTTTCAGATCATGCATGATATACGTCACCTGCGGAGCTGCAAGTCCGATTTTTCCAGTTCCTGATAATGTGCAAATACCTCTTTCGGCGCACCATTATACATTACAGACCCTTTGTTCATCACAATGATCCGGTCTGCATATCTTGCAATATCTTCCATACTATGTGATACCAGAATGACCGTCATATCACTCTGTTTATGCAGGTATGCGATCTGATCCAGAATGTCATCTCTTCCCTTTGGATCAAGTCCCGCCGTCGGCTCGTCAAGAACCAGTACTTTCGGACGCATTGCCAGAACTCCTGCGATCGCTACTCTTCGTTTCTGACCGCCCGAGAGCTCGAACGGAGAAGATTTATAATATTTTTCTTTCAATCCTACCAGTTTCAGTGCTTCCAACGCACGCTTTTCACACTCTTCTTTGCTCAGCCCCTGGTTTTTGGTCCAAAGCACACATCTGTCAGTACGTCAATCTCGAACAACTGATACTCCGGATACTGGAACACCAGTCCGACCTGATTACGGAGTGCACGCATATCATATCCATTTTGGTAAATGTTCTCTCCATTATAATACAGCGCACCGTCCGTTGCTTTCACAAGTCCGTTTAAATGCTGGGTCAGGGTTGATTTTCCGGATCCGGTATGACCGATGATTCCCACAAATTCACCGTGTGGAATCTCCAGGCAAATGTCTTTGAGTGCATGTTTTTCGTATGCAGTCCCGGGACTGTATACATAATTCAAATGTTCTATCTTAATTGCAATGTCTGTCATTTCTTCTCACCATTTCTCACATCAAATGTTCTATTGTTGTAAATGCGTAATTGCTTCTACCAGTTCTTCTTTTCTTAAGATTCCTTTTTGGAATATCCAGTCCACGTTTTCGAAGTTCATCTGCCAGGATTGTCACCTGTGGTACATCCAGGCGATAGCTCTTAAGCTCATCCACCCTTGAGAATATCTCTTTCGGAGTTCCCTCCATCACAACTTTGCCGTGATCCATTACAAAGATCTTATCCGCATCTACTACTTCTTCCATATAATGCGTGATCAGAATTACTGTAACATTCTTCTGTTTTCTGAGTTTGTGCACCGTCTTTAAGACTTCTTTTCTTCCAACCGGATCCAGCATAGCCGTCGGCTCATCCATAACGATGCATTTGGGTTCCATTGCTACAACCCCTGCAATTGCTACTCTCTGCTTCTGCCCACCGGACAGCTTATTCGGAGAATGATGTCTGTACTCGATCATTCCAACTGCTTTCAGGCTTTCTTCTACACGCTGCCAGATCTCATCTGTCGGAACTCCCAGATTTTCCGGACCAAATCCTACATCTTCATCCACCACAGAACCAATGATCTGATTGTCCGGATTCTGAAACACCATTCCTGCCGACTGTCTTACGTCCCAGAGTTCTTCTGGATTACTTGTATTCTTTCCATTCACCCATACGGAACCTTCTGTCGGAACTAAAATTGCGTTTAAATGCTTCGCAAGCGTTGATTTACCGGAACCATTGTGTCCGAGAACTGCTATAAACTGTCCTTCTTTTTTGCTTCAATATCCACTTCATCAATAGCACGCGATGTTCCAATCACATTGCCTTCTTCATCACGTTTTTTTCATATTCATATACTAATTTTTCTGTCTGGATCATTTCCATCTTTTATTTTCCTCCGCGTCATATGTGTTGGAAGTTGCTATGATTCTGCTGTTTCGTTTCTTTTTTTTTATGTTTTTCTTATGCTTTTTCCGGTTCCGGATACTCTGTTCCCATTGTATCAACGGTTACTTTTTTCATCTTCTGTTCTTCCAGCGGTCTGTCACTGTAGTCTGTTGCCGTCTCAGCAATTTTATTTACAACATCCATACCTTCGATGATCTTACCAAATGCAGCATATGCACCGTCCAGATGTGGTGCAGCTTTATGCATGATAAAGAACTGTGAACCTGCTGAATCCGGATGCATAGCTCTTGCCATAGAAAGTACACCTTCTGTATGTGCAAGATTATTTGCGAAACCGTTCTGAGCAAACTCTCCTTTAATTGTGTATCCCGGGCCTCCCATTCCTGTTCCGTCCGGGCATCCTCCCTGGATCATAAATCCATTGATGACACGGTGAAAGATCAGTCCGTCATAATAACCTTTCTTCACCAGTGAAACAAAATTATTAACTGTATTCGAGCAACTTCCGGGTACAGTTCTGCTTTCATAATATCTCCATTTTCCATCTCAATTGTTACGATTGGATTTGTCATTTTATTTTCCTCTTTTCTTTTTTGTTATCTACAGGACCTGCCACTGGCAGCTCCTTATGAACGCATAGCATTACAAAAGCGCCGGCAAAAAACCGACGCTTCCATTTTAGCGGATAAATCCTTATCCGTAAAGACTTCTATATCATTTTTATGGATTATTCACTTTTTTCAAAATAAAATCCATCAAACTTGTATTTGAATACACGATAAATAAATTTCTCATAATCCATCTTATAAGTTACAATTGCTTTATGATCTGCATCATACTCTGTAAAAGTCCCTTTAATCCCGAATCTACAAGTACATTATCTCCTGTTTCCTGCGCACTGCTGACATATCCGGAATAAGGTACTTTAAACGAATCTACAAGTTCAAATGTACCTTCATTTTCATCCACCAGATATTTGTAATACTTGGAATTCTTTCCGTCAACCGCAGAACTTACTTTCAGACCTATCGACGACCAGTCATAATCCGGTCTTGTCTCACTGATTCCAATATTATTATCAAACATATACAGATAATACTGCCCGTCCGCAAGGCTTTCATCTGTCTCATATGTGATCGTATGCTGGCCACCCTGTATTGTAAAAATCTCCTTTCTTATTCAGCAGAAGACTTACATAAGAAGTATCTTTCCAGAAATCTTTTTCACCGATCATATAAGAAACCACCGGCCCGTCATAGATATTATCTACTTTGATGATTGTTGACGTCTCTCTTGAACTTAAAAGTACTGACCCATTTCCTATATACTGAATCGTGTTGATATGCATCAGTCCAGTTCATCGGAAGAATTTTTCACACAGGTCTTTTTATATTCGCCAAACAGATCTCCCAGATCCAGTACCTCTGTCACCTCACCGGAATTTACATCCAGTTTCAACACGATGTCTTCCACGCTGTCCTGCGTCGTATCAGTTGCAAGAATCAACATATTTCCATTTTCATCAAACACATAATCATGGTGCAATTTGTAATTGCCAAGATCATATACCTTTGTTACCTGCCCAAGACGGTTCACCTGTGCCATCTTCTTTTCGGAAATACTGTAATACATCGAATTCTCGTCAAAGATAAGCCTGTGACTTCGGTATCCCAGAAGAGGAACTTCTCCTCTTAAGACTCCGTTATTGTCATAATAATACATAAAATCCATAGAAGTACTGTCATTTCCAAGTACCACATACAGCCCGTCTTCTAACTTGTCCGCACTTTGTTTTACATCCGTATCAAGCTGTACTGCCTCTTCTCCATACAGACTTCCCATCTCATATACGATTTCCTTCGTATCCGTAGAACCGTCTTCATTCGTTATATAGAATGTAATCGTATTCTCCGTATCCGGGATCAGACCGATCACCTGAAATTCATGCTCTTTCTGATACTCTTCATCCTGATATACATTTCTGCTAAAGTCGGCAATATCATCTTCCTTTACATGAATCGTATAAGAAACTTTCACCGCCGAATCTGTCTCAAAATAAACATACAATGACTGTGTATTGGTTCCAAAAGGATTGTATTCGATCAGCATATTACTCAGTGTATACTCCTGAGATTCTTTTTTCTTTTTCCAGTTCGTCCGCTATTTTCTGCTGTTCTTCTGCATTGTATGTTTTTTGATCTTCTCGTAGATTTTTTTCTGTTTTTCATTCATTACATATGCTTCATTATCTGACTTTTTCTGTTCTTTCTTTTCATCAGACTCTGAAACCTGTTCTTTCTTCGTTGTGCTCTTCTCTTTCGTGTCTGCATTTGCACACGCTGTCATTCCCATCGCAAGTATCATAGCCAACATTCCTGCAGTCATGATTCGCTTTTTTCACTTTTTCTATCCTACCTTCTTATTATTTTTTCACAGTTATAAATATTTTAACAAGAATTTGTGTTAAAAATATGAAATATGGTCATTTTATTTTAATTATTCATTTTTACTCTGCACCTCCGTATTTTTCAACTCATATATTACGATGCCACCTTTTTTCTTCACAGCCCGTTTTCCACAACTCCATTAGATCCAGTCTGACTTTTTCCCCGTAGGTAGCCACATCGATCCACATACCCTGTTCATTCTTTTCATATCCGACCACAAGAAACCAGTGCCAGATGAAATCTTTTGTACTTTTCAACATTCAAATGTCTCAACATCAGATATGGTACCGGAAGTCCCTTATCAATCTGTTCGCATATGATCTTCTCTGCCTCTTCTGCAGTACCTGTCCCGTCGAATTTTTCCATATCAATCTGATAATCCGTTCCATATTTTTCATTCACATCTGAAATATATTTTGCCAGACCTTCAATATACCATTCCGGCTTTTTTACGCCCTGAACTCTTGGACGGATGTATGGTTTCATAATCTGACTGAATTTTTTGTATGCTTCTTTATCCATCTGTTCAAGATCGAACGGATATAATTTTTTCATTCCCTTATATTTTGCCAGATAAATACAGCTGTCACATGCCGTTGCAGCTCCACATCCACCAACATTCATAACAATATTCGTGAACCAGTCCTGATTTCCTCCGAATTCTCCATCAATCATAAAATATTCCAGTTCTTTTTTCATATCTGCTCACCTGTCCTGTCTATTTGTCTATATAATAATGCAGCCATCTGCTTCCAACACCTGGTATTACTTTTTCAGACATCTGAAAGAAATTCTAACATACTTTCTCAAGCGTACGCAATGGGCGGGGATTGCAGATTTTCTGCAATCCCCGCCCATTATTTCTCTATATTTTGTTATTCTTATAAGCTTCTTGACATCTTCGCATACTTTCATAGCTTCGATGATAGAACTTCTGAAGCCGAGCTCTTCTAATGTACGAACAGCTTCAATTGTTGTTCCTGCTTATGAACAAACCATATCTTTTAATTCTCCAGGATGTTTTCCTGTATCCAGAACCATCTTTGCACTTCCAAGAACAGCCTGTGCTGCAAACTGATAAGCCTGTTTTCTTGGCATTCCGCCTGAAACTGCTGCATCTGCCATAGCTTCGATCAGCATGAATACATACGCCGGTGAACTTCCACTTACTGCTGTTACTACATCCATCAGACGCTCAGGAACGATCTCTGCACGGCTGAAACTTTCCAGAAGGCTCTTTACATATGCGATCTCATCTTCTGTAAGATGTTCATTCGGGCAAACTGCTGTCATACCTTCTCCAACCATAGCCGGTTGTGTTAGGCATTGTACGAACGATCTTTACATCTTTTCCAAACTGTTCTGCAAGCCATGCAAGTGTCTTACCTGGTGCAATTGTAATGATAATCTGTTTGTCTGTCACAACATCTTTGATATCAGCAATTACACTCTCATAAAACTGAGGTTTTACAGAAAGAATAATTGTCTCTGCTTTCTGTGCAACTTCTTTATTGTCTGCTGTTACATTGATTCCGTATTCTTTCTGAACTCTTTCTCTTCCAGGTGCAAAAAAAGATCTGCCCCGATAATTTCTTCTGCAGGAATTACATTATTCTTGATAATTCCGCCCATAATTGCTGATGCCATGTTACCTGTACCGATAAATCCCTAATTTCATCCTTATTACCTTCCTTTTTAACCTGTTATGTTCTTTTTTGCTCCCGGCACGTGACACATAAACAATCTGTTATGTTCGCTCCGTGCTTTTGTATACGTTTTTAAATTTGTATACAAATCATTTCTACTGTGACTATATCACTCATTTCTCAAAAAGTCAACACACAACCTTGAATTTTCTTTGAAAACACGTTATAATTTGTATACAAATGCAGAAAATGTATACTTTTATATAAAAAGCTGATATGCACTGCTATAACTTACTACGTTATTGTGAAAGTACTATTTGAAGGGGGCATTTACTATGGCAGAAAAAAGTCCGTCTCTTGCCACACAGGCTTATCATACCATCAAAGAAAATATTCTGAATCTTACCTATCCTCCGGGCATGGTTCCTTACCGAGGCTATGCTCACCAAAGAGACTCGAAATGAGCCGAAGCCCGGTACGCACTGCGATCCAGATGCTTCAGGTCGAAGGACTTATTGTCTCGGACTATTACAAATCTATGACTGTAAAAGAAATTACAGATAAAGATATCAATGAGATTTATCAGTTACGGGAATTATTAGAGGGGGCCGCTTTCCGTCAGATTTTTTACCTCCGGGCGGTACGAAGAGTATTCTTACCGTATTGAAGAGAAAGTCGTGCGTATGTGCGCCGCTGCAGGCGATCTGTATGAATGGGAGATTGCAGATACTGCCATGCATATGGAAATTATCAGTATTTTTGACAATGACAGAATCAACCGGATCTATGAAAATAATCTTTCCGAACTGATCCGCATTGGCCAGTATTCTATCCGAAACGGGATGAAAATCCCCAGAACAAATGACAATCTGAAAAAATGATTTCTTATATGAGAAAGGGAAACTATGAGAAAGCGTTTGAAATCTTGAAAAACGACCATTTCGGAACCGGCCGTAACACCGCATTAAAAATGCATTAATAAAATACGTATATAAAAAAACTTGCCAGCTGTACGATCTGCAACTGGCAAGTTCTTTGTATATCTCTTATTTTTTAAAATGTTCCAACATGATTGGCATACATTGTTTGGAATATTCTCCCAATGAATATGCTCCTTTGTTCAAACACCAGTCCGAAACCAGCGCACGTTCACACATCGAGTAATATCTGACCAGTTCATTCACCGGTACTTCATCCGATATCTCTCCTCTTTTTTGTCCTTCATCGATCACACTGCTGATCAGTTTATAATATGTCCGGTTCTGATCCAGAAGTGATCTGTGCCCCTGTGCTACAAGCTGTGTTGAATAAAGCGAAGCCAGAAGATCAATGCTGATCTTTTCTTCCAGCATCGAATGTGCTTCGTAGTTTAGATAAAGAAGCTTCTCATAACAGTTCATATCCGGATCCATCTTGGTCTTTAACACTTCGTAATTATCATCCAGAATAATCGACAATGTATTCAACAATTCATCTTTGGTATTAAAATAATAATAGAACGATCCTTTGGATGTTCCTGACAATTCAATAATGTCATCTACCGTTGTTCCATTATATCCTTTTTTCATAAAACAACTGCCATGCCGCTGTTACGATTCTTCCTTTTACACTTTTTTGTTGTCTGTTTCTATTTCCATTTGTTTTCTCCTTATCCGCCCTCTTTTTAAAGTACTTTTAGTATAACATACTTATTTTAACAGTGTACACAGAAAATTCTTCTTAATACTTTACTTCAAAACTACTTTCCAGTTCCGGCTCCATCTCTTCGGTATCAATCCAGTCAATCTGGATAAACTGGTTCCGGTTCAATCCCTTCATGAGTTCAAAGATCAGAGTCTCTCTTCCCTGTACTTCCATAACTACCGTCCCATCATATTCATTCTTCACCCATCCGGTCAGATTCATAGATCTTGCCAGATATTTTGCTGTATAACGAAATCCCACGCCTTGTACTCTTCCATGGAATATCATATGTTTTCTTACTTCCGACATCTATTACCACCTCTGAATAATTCAGGGTACTGCGCTACGCAATACCCTGCCTTTTTACATCCCGCTATGCAAGAAAAGCGAATATTTTCAACTTCTTTTGCATAACTTTCTTCACTCGAAATTCTTATGAACAAGCCTGCTGTACTCTTCATAAGCTTCTACTCCCTCAAATGCATCTTTTAACGCATCTCTGATTCCTATATAATACCAGCCTATGATCTTTTATCCTTCATCCTGAAACGGTTCCATAGTTCTTCTCCATATACCGGATAATCCCTGTCAATATCGCGCATATTCGACAGCTTGTCCGCCAATCCTACCATCTGTACTTCTCTCGGTGCATTTCGTATATGTTCGATCGTTGCAGACTTGCGTTCCATCCATGTCTTGGATTTATCTTCGCTTTCCTGTGATACAATTCCTGCCACTCGTTCCGAAAATTCCCGTGCAAGGATTTCTCTCGATACACCTTCACAATCTTCAATCGTATCATGTAAAACTGCTGCACTGATAATCTCCCTCGTCCTGCGTCATCGTTGAGACAATATCTCCCACTTCGATCGGATGCACAATATATGGCCTCCTGGTTCCTTTCCTGAACTGTCCCGCATGTGCTCTCGTGGCAAATTCAATTGCCTTATTAATCATAATGGTACCTCTCTTTTATCGCATATGGTCTTTGGAGCCGATGATACGGCCTGATTAGTTATGTCTTTAATATATAAATAATATCACCTGATACTTTAAATGACAATAATTTCAGTATATAATAAAAGAAAAGTTGCCTTTGGGCCCGCCGCCTGCTGTCCCTTTCAAGCGCATGGCGGTTTGGATATCCTGGCACTATAAATTGATCAGGGGAGATAAATTATGGAACAAAAAACAATCTTTATTACAGGTGCTTCCAGAGGCATCGGGGAAAAGCATCGCACTTTTTTATTCGCTTCCCGCGGATATCATACATTTTTGAATTGCTCTTCTTCTGTAGATGAGCTCAAAAAGCTCCGGGCATATATCACCGAAAAATACCATACTCCATGTACACTTGTACCGGGTAATGTAGGAAATCCTGACCACGTACGGGCAATTTACAATAAAATTTATCAGGAATGTACACATCTTGATGTACTCGTCAACAATGCAGGTATTTCCTATATTAATCTTCTGACTGATATGACAGATGAGGACTGGAACCGGATCATTCAAACTAATCTTTCTTCCGTATTTTACTGTTGCAGACAGGCGATTCCTCCGATGGTTTCCAAACGTTCCGGAAAAATCATCAATATTTCTTCCATGTGGGGGACATCCGGTGCTTCCTGTGAAGTTGCATACTCTGCTTCCAAGTCCGGCATCAACGGATTTACCAAGGCACTCGCAAAAGAACTTGCTCCAAGTAACGTTCAGGTTAATGCCATTGCCTGCGGAGTAATCGATACCTCTATGAATGATCAGCTTACCAGCGAAGAGAGAAAGGCTCTTGAAGAAGAAATTCCGGGCTTAAGCAGATATGGTACTCCGAAAGAAATCGCTCAGATGGTATGGAATATTGTACATGCTCCAGAATATATGACCGGACAGATCATCGGAGTTGACGGCGGATTTCTATAAAATTTTTTTGACCAACCGATATTCATACAATACTGTTTCTTAAACATAAGCGAACCGTGCAATAAATATTGCACGGTTCGCTTATGTTTTTCTTTTTTTATATGTTTTTATTCAAAATCAAGTTCCACGGGGCAATGGTCTGACCCCCATAATCTCAGTCAGGATTTTCGCATCTTTTATCCTGTCTTTCAGGCTTTCAGATACACAGAAATAGTCAATACGCCAGCCTGCATTCTTCTTTCTTGCACTGAAGCGGTATGACCACCATGAATAGATTCCTTCTGCATCTGGATAAAAATAGCGGAACGTATCAATGAACCCCGCATTTAACAGATTCGTAAATTTTCCTCTCTCCTCATCCGTAAATCCCGCATTTTTACGATTGGTTTTCGGATTCTTCAAATCAATCTCTTTATGTGCTACATTAAGATCTCCGCAGAAGATCACCGGTTTCTTTTCTTCTAATTTCTTAAGATATGCAAGAAACGCATCTTCCCATCGCATTCTGTAATCCAGTCGTGCAAGTTCGCTCTGTGAATTTGGTGTATAGACTGTAATAAAATAAAAAGTCTTCAAACTCTAACGTAATCACACGGCCTTCTTTATCATGTTCTTCTATTCCCAATCCATAGCTCACGGAAAGAGGCTCTTCTTTTGTAAAGATTGCCGTTCCGAATAACCTTTTCTCTCAGCATAATTCCAGTACTGATGATATCCCGGCGTATCTAGTTCCAGCTGCCCAGCCTGCATCTTTGATTCCTGTATACAGAAAATATCTGCATCCGCTTCATTAAAAATATCCATAAATCCTTTTTGTGCACATGCACGGATTCCGTTGACATTCCACGATATAAACTTCATATCTTCCTCCCGACCGTTCTTACTTTTTGTCCCTGATTCACCCATATAGGCGCAGTTTAATAATATACTTTTCTTAAAAACAATCCTCTTGCCGGAGCTAAAAATCCTGCAAGGCTTCTGTCCTCTGCTGCAATTACGACCGAAGCAGCATGGATGCATCCCTCTTTCCTGCACCAATCTCCAGAAGTGTTCCTGTAAGGATTCTTACCATATGATATAAAAAATCCGGTTCCGTAATAGGTGATCCGCACTTTTTCTCCCGCTGCTTACTATCTTAATGTTTGTAATTACGGATTGGATCTTTGCATTCTTTATCATCCGTAAAACTTGTAAAATTCTTTTTATCCTATCAGATATTTTGTTGCATCACGCATTGCCTCGATGTCCAGTTTTTCCGGATAATGATAACAATATCTTCTGGAAAAAACATCCGGTTTTTCACGACAGTCAATATAATATTCGTATTTTTTTTCCCTTTGGCACTCTTGCGTGCATGAAAACCATTCTTGGCAAGTTCTACTTTCACAATACGGATATCTTCCGGAAGATATCTGTTCAGTGAATCTTTGAGTTCCTTGGTATCATATAATTTAGAAAGTTTCACACTTGCAACCTGTCCACGTGCATGAACACCCGCATCTGTTCTTCCCGATCCATCTATATGCACACGATATCCAACCAGTTTACCGATACTCCACTCCAGAATATACTGTATTGTGTTATCTGTTGTGGCCTGTCTCTGCCATCCCTGGTATCTGCTTCCATCATAGGAAATGGTTAACTTATATGTTCTCATATTATTTCACCCAATCTATTCTATCGTTCATCTTCTATCATTTTATCTGTTTCTATTATTTCCATATACTGTAAAGATAATTCTATATCTGTTTTCTTTTTTTGAAAAAGGGAGAAGCAAATAATTTTTGCTTCTCCCTTATATTCTATCACTTTATTACTTTATAAGCAATTCATTCTTATTCTAATATCTTCTTTAATTCATCCATAAACGTACTTACATCTTTAAATTCTCTGTAAACAGATGCAAATCTGACATAAGCAACTTCATCCAGTGCCTTCAGTTCATCCATGACTGCTTCTCCGATCGCACTGCTTGGAATCTCTTTTTCCTCCAGGCTGAAAACTTTTGTCTCTATTCTGTCAACAACTTTCTGAATATCTGCTGTTGCAACCGGTCGTTTATAGCAAGCACGCACAACTCCATTCTCTACTTTCCGACGATCATACTGCTCTCTTGTATTGTCCTTTTTGATCACAGTCAGTGGAATTGTCTCTACTTTCTCATATGTCGTAAAACGTTTGCCGCATACATCACATGAACGGCGGCGTCTGATAGAACTCCCGTCTTCTGCCGGTCTGGAATCGATAACTCTTGTATCCGGATTATTGCAATATGGGCACTTCATCTGAATCGTTCCTTTCTGTCCATTATACTGTCTTTATATTCAAATACAGTATATCTTTTTCCACAAACATAAGTCAAACAAATTTCTCCTATTTTTCTTCATGGATTTCCACCAGAATCAGGTCCGGACCAATCCTTTTAATGCAGGAAAAGGAATGATATACTCCGTCCCATCTCCGAAAAAATTACACCATTTTCCTCCCTCCGGTACCACCAGGGCCTCTATGCATCCTTTACATTCATCAATGATCAAATCCTCTATATAACCAAGCTTTTTACAGTCACAGCAGTTGATCACTTCTTTTTTCTTCCATTCACTTAATCGAACTTTTGCCATCTTCCCTCACCTGTTTTGACAATATTCTGCTCTTTATTCCATTTTATACTCATTTTCTGTAATAAAGAGTCCTGTTTTAAAATATGCAAAGCCCCCTTCTCCGGTCAAAAAAAACAGCCTGTACATCCACAGTGCTACACTGCGTCTATACAGACCGTTTTCCTTTTTATTCTTCGATCATAATAACAGCCACCGGACACTCTTCTTTGGCCTCTATTGCTGCACTTTCATGTTCCGGTGTCACTTTGGCATAAGCTTCTGCCAGGCCGTCTTCATCAAATCGGAACACCTCCGGACATGTTGCGATACATGCTCCGCAGGAGATACATCCGTCTATAACCTTTGCTTCCATGAAACATCCCTCCTTGTAAAATCTCTACAACAGTATGTCTCATTTTCAGCAAATTATTCCTGTTCTTATCTAATCACTGTACCGGTTTTTCCCTTAAGTGCTTCATCGAATTTGTCAAATGATGTGATCAGCGCACTTCTTCCTTCTCTCTTTTCGAGGAATTCAACTGCTCTCTGAATTTTGGATACATGTTATATTTTCCAAAATGTCCTTCTTCCATGTATTCTTTTGCCTGAGCGACGCTGATCTCTCCAAGCTCTTCCTCTTCCGGTCTGTCCATGTTGATCTTAACTTTCTCAACACTTGTCAGAATGATCAGTGCATCGGCATCTGTCTCTTCTGCCATCTTTCCTGCAGTCAGATCTTTTTCGATTACGGCACTTGCTCCTTTCAGGCGATGATCCTGTTCCAGTACCGGAATACCGCCTCCTCCGCAGGCTATAACAACCTGATCTGCATCCAGTAATGCTTTGATCGCATCGATCTCTACGATGTTGACCGGATTCGGAGCAGCCACGATACGGCGGAATCCTTTTCCAGGCTCTTCTACTACATAATTACCTTTTTTTGCGCTCAGCACTTGCCTCTTCTGCATCCATATAACGTCCCAGAACTTTTGTTGGTGTATAGAACGCTTCATCGTACGGATCAACGATCACCTGTGTCAGAACTGTACTGACAGTTCTGTAAATACCACGATTCATCAATTCTTCACGGATTGCATTCTGAAGGTCGTATCCGATATAGCCCTGACTCATAGCAGAACATACAGACATTGGTGCTGCCGTATAATCTTCATGTTCTTTGGCGAATTCGTTCATTGCAGTATGGATCATGCCAACCTGCGGTGCGTTACTGTGTGTAATTGCAACCTGATATCCTTTTTCAATCAAATCACCGATAACTTTCGCAGTCTTCTTTACTGCCTCTTTCTGTTCTGGTAATGTCGTACCAAGTGCTCTGTGTCCTAATGCAACTACAACTCTTTTTTTTCATAATCTATACCTCTGCTTTTCTAGTATTTTTCTACGAAATAAATATAAGAGAATTATAGTATTTTTCCATGTAAAATGCAATCTTTTTACCCTTATATTCCCTATAATTCAGTCATTTATCCTGTATACATTTTATAATCTGTCAAAATCCATATCCAGAAGCTCATCAAAAGATTGAATAGAAGCGTCTGCTTTTTCTACTTCGCCGAATCCGTAAGCTGCATAGATCATCGGTATTTCTGCTTCCTTACACGAATTCGCATCTCCCTGTGTATCTCCAACATAAACCGCCTCACTCAGACCATTTCTTTCCATGATAATCCGGATATTCTCTCCTTTTAATCTTCCGGTATAAGCCGGGCAGGTGAAATCCTTAAAATACTCTCCTAATTTTGAATACTGCAAAAATGCTTCAATATATCCGTCCTGACAGTTACTTACAATATACAGTGGATATTTCTCACTTAATTTTTTAATTGTCTCCTGTACACCTTCAAATATCACACATGGATAAGCCACAACCAATCCATTTCATATTTCAACATTTTTTCTCCATGAGCTTCATCATCTCATCTTTCGGCATCTCCGGAAAAAGACTTTCACCAATCGCTTCCATTGGCTTTCCAAACTCTTTTTCAGATCTTTTTCTTCAAGTTCTTTGTGTTCTATTCCTTCATCCTTGATCACTTTATTCCATGCAACTGCTACCATTTCGGTTGAATCCCATAAAAGTACCATCTACATCAAATATAATTCCCTTCATTTCCTTCCTCCGTTATCTTTTTTGTTCATAAAACTGTCTTTTCTAAGTATACTATACTTCAAGGCTTTACTACAAGCCCGGTCTTCTTTCAGTCTTTCAGCAGTATCTTTTCCCGTGATTCTATACCTTCCCATGGATTTATCCATATTTCTACATTCTTTTTCAGTTCTTTATTATAATATTTGATCTTTATTATAATCTTGCCGTCTGTATAATCATCATACAGCTTTCCTGTGTTTTTATATTCATATGAATACCCTATCTGTCCGTGATTTTTCAGATCCTTCCATTCCCTGGATGATAATTCTTTTTGAATACTTTCTTCTTGCCGATTTTCATCTCTAGCTTCACATCTTCCACATTCTTCATATACTTTTGCTCCGAAGCACGAACATTCAGATAACCTGACTGATATTCACCATTTCCTGTCTCATCTGCCTCCAGATCTGCCATCGGAAGCCAGTCGATCTGCTCCAGTAAATACTCCGTCGAATCTGTATCAATGACGACATTCTGTTTTTCACCACTCTTATCAATATTAAGACTGATATTCACCGGATTCTCCAGATAACTTACCGGTATCTCTGCCTCGCCTTCATATCCATTTTTTTTTTTACCATATCTACAGATATGTTTCCGTCACTTTCGTCGGTCTTAACAAGACCTGTCATTTGTGTTTCTGCGCTGTCCTGAACCAGAACACACTTTAATTTCAGATATATCTTTCCGTCCTCGGAACAACGTACACTTCTGTAAAACTCCGATATGATTCCTTTTGGCCTTCCTATCTGTTCACTGTCTTCATCCGTTTCCTGCTGTACGATCTGTGTCGTCTGTGCTTCTGTATTATTTGATTTTTCTTCAATAATAAAATATCTTACATATATACTTCCACCGATACACGCAGCAAGAAGAACCGCAGAAATTGCTATCAAAACTATAGCATATCTCTTCCACCGTTTTATTTCTTTTTTTTGACAATGTTCTATTCTTTCTTTTTTCATCTTTACGTTTTGTATCTTCTTCGCATTCCATCCCCAAAAGCTCTGTTATAGACACTTCAAAAATCTCCGCCAATAATTTTAATTTTTCTATATCCGGAATGGCACTGTCTGTTTCCCATTTGGATACAGACTGTCGTGACACTCCTATTTTTTCCGCAAGCTGTTCCTGCGTCATAGATCGTTTTGTCCTCAACTTATATATCTTTTCACCTAATGTCATTTTCTCACCTTCTTAATAATATCTATACGAAATGAATTCATTTTTTTCATTATGTCTTATTCTCCTGCATTTGTCCACATATGTAACATTGCAATCTCGCAACCATTGGTTGACAGCTTTCATTTTTCGTAATTTTCAGACTTTTCATCCACTTTTTTATTTCTTCATATTCACCCGCCTCTTGCTGTGCTATACTGAAGACAGTTTATACAATGTCTGAATCTGCAGAACGCATAGCGATATAAAATATGATTCAGCAACATATGACCGGTTTATGAAAGGAGACTACTATTATGAAAGTTATTGTAATCGGATAAGAGGTAAAATGGGGAAACTGATCACACAGGTCGCTGCCAGTCGTGACGATATGGAACTGGTGGGTGCAATAGCACCAAAGGGACGGGATTATATCGGAAAGGATCTGGGCACTGTTGCCATGACGGGCTTCGAACTCGGAGTTCCTGTAACCGATGACCTTGAAAATATCATTGATTCCTGTGATGTCATCATTGATTTTTCCACAAAAAGAAATGGCCATGGAAGTTCTGGATCTTGCTATTGCCCATAAGAAAGCACTGGTATGTGGATCGACCGGATTTTCCGCTGAAGAAATGAAACGCTTCGAAGAAGCCGGCAAACAGATCCCAATGCTCTATGCGGCTAACACTTCAAAACTTGTGAATATCATGAACAAACTTCTGGAACTTGTTACTGCAACTTTAAAAGACGAGATTGATATCGAGATTCTGGAAATGCATGATCAGTGGAAGAAGGATGCACCAAGCGGAACTTCTAAAGAGATGGGTGAGATCATGGCTCATGCTCTCGGCAAAGAGCTTAGCGATATTGCAGTCTACGGACGTGAAGGCGAATCACCTCGTGAACCTGGAACCATCGGCTACCATTCCCTTCGTGCTTAAGCAATATTCCAAGCAGCCATACCATATACTTCGGAGGCATGGGCGAACGTCTGGAAATTACCCATCACTCCTATAACTGGGAATGCTTTGCAAGAGGAGCCTGTGACTGTGCTGCTTATCTTGAAGGGAAAGGCCCTGGGTTCTATTCCATCAAAGATGTGCTTGGAATTTAATCCACTAATGAATGGATCAAACACAGAACTACAAAAATCCGCCATTGGCAGTTCCTTACGAACGCATGGCGATAAAAATAAAAAGGTACATTCCCTTGCCTTAAAATCTGCACAGGAATGTACCTTTTATTTTATTCCGGCCGGATATCAACCTTTTCACACATTAAACAATCAGACCTTCCAGCTCGTCCTTGGACATCACACCCATATCTCTCTTAACGACTTCTCCGTCTTTGAACACCAGAAATGTCGGGATAGACATTACACGATACTGTCTTGCAAGTTCCGGTTCCTGATCTACGTCAATTTTGCATACTTTGATATCTGTACGTTCTTCTGCAATCTCTTCCACGATCGGTGCCATCGTCTTGCATGGTCTGCACCATGTTGCCCAGAAATCTACCATTACAGGTACTTTTGACTCCAGTACTTCTTCATTAAAATTATCTTTTGACAAATGTATAACTGCCATATCTATTTCCTCTCTTTCGTAATGACTATTATCATGTAACTACATGCTTATTATAACCGATTCCCCAAAGTTATCCATATAAATTCTATAAAATATTCTGAAAAAAATTATTCAATAATAATTTTGTATGAAGCCTCAAATTCTCCACCCGCTTCCAGAGCATTTTCCCAGTCTCTGTCTTTTAATTCCCCGTCGAATCTTTCACTGTCACAACGTCCATACCATGGTTCAATGCATACAAACGGAGCCTGTTTTTTCGGTGGTGACCAGATTCCTGCAAGTGGTGCGTCAAATTCTACTGCCAGATATTCCTTCCTCTGTGGATTCGTCAATGCGACCCTTTGAATCTGATGCCCTTCAATTACCAGCGCATCCCCGTCAAACAAATGCTCAGCAATAGAAAGGAAGCCGTCTGTCCGCTTATATTCTTTTTTCTGTGTTGTAACAACTCCGTCTTCTCCGAATACCGTATTCGTCAGTGATTCCGGTGCATTTCCTTCTCCATCCTTAAACTTCAGGAAATATTCTGACTGCTTCTCGCCTTCTCTGACCGGGCAGAAGAATGCCGGATGCGCACCGATCGCAAAATACATATTTTTCTCATTTGTATTTTTTTACTTTCCACATTACCCTGACAGCTGTTCCTTCCAGTCTGTATCCAATCTCCAAATGGAAATGAAACGGATAGACTTTACGGGTTTCATCGGTATCCTCCAACGCCAGCCATGCCTCATCTGTGCTCCGGCTTATCAATGTAAAGTCCATATCTCTTGCAAATCCATGCTGATTCATCGGATATTCTTTGCCCTCATGTCTGTAAACTTTATTCTTTACTCCGCCGACAAATGGAAATAACACAGGTGACGTCCTTCCCCAGTATTTTGCATCTGCATTCCACAAATATTCCTGTCCATCAGCCTTACTTTTCAACGACCGCAATTCTGCTCCGTGAATATTCACAGTTACTTCTATCTGTTCATTTTCCAATCTGATCTGTTCCATCAATCTCTCATCCTTTCTGTCTGCTCCATTCCTTCTAAACCTTTTCCAGATCCAGTTCTGTTCCATTTAGCACTGCTGACACCAGACCGTCATGTCCGTCATAAACGAGTTTCAGCGAGAAAACGGAACCTTTTCTGCTATCAGTTTTAAAAATATCTTATCTCCTCTCCAGAGATTCAGATCCTGTATCTTATTAATATCAACCCATTCCAAAACGCCTTCATCACAGGCAATCTGTTCCCCTTCAAAACCATCTGCGTGAAACAAAGACATATATTCTGTCACTCCGTCTCCCGATACAAATGTTACAAGTCCACAGAACCTGTAAGAAGTAAGCGTATACCCGGTCTCTTCTTTTACCTCTCTTAGAACACATTCTTCAGGGCTTTCATCTGCCTCAAAGTGCCCTCCGACACCGATCCATTTTCCCTCATTCACATCATTTTTCTTCTTAATTCTGTGAAGCATCAGATACTTGTTATCTTTTTCAATATAACAAAGTGTACTGAGTCCTGTCATTTCATCCTCTCTTTCTGTTATTTTTACATTTAATTTATCTGATTTTACTGCTTTAGTATCCACGGCATTCATGATATGATATGGATACCAGCGTTATAAATATCAGCGTTATACATGCCAGATTTTGTTTCTGGCATTATTATACCTATACTACAGGAGAATTGCAATGAACCGTACAATAGAATACCTGATTACCGAAAAAGAAGACGGACTCCGGATTGAACAATTCTTACGAAGGAAAGGATATTCCGGTCAGAATCTTGCCGAAATCAAACGTATGCCAAAAAGTATACTGGTAAATGGTGTCCATTATTATATGCGCCAGACACTGACTGCCGGAGACATTCTAAAAGTCATTATCTGTGAAACAAAATGCTCTGAGAAAAATCCCCCGGTGGAGATTCCACTGGATATTATCTACGAAGATGAAGACATCATCGTGATCAATAAACCCGCCGGCATGCCGATTCATCCGTCAATGAACAATTATTATAATTCCCTTGCCAATGCACTTGCATGGTACTACCAGAAGCAGGACAAACCTTTTATCTTTCGCTGTTGCAACCGTCTTGACCGCGATACCTCCGGACTCACTGTGGTCTCCAAACACCTTGTCAGCGGAAACATCCTTTCTACCATGACTAAAAACCGGGAAGTGCACCGGGAATATCTTGCCATAGTAAAGGGCAGTGTCACACCTTCATCCGGAACAATCTGCGCCCCACTTGCCCGAAAAAGAGGGAACAATCATTGAACGCATGGTAGATTTTGAACACGGTGAGGAAGCCATCACCCATTATAAACTGATAAGAGAAGCCAACGGACACAGTCTGGTCTCTCTGAAACTTGAGACCGGCCGGACACATCAGATCCGCATCCATATGAAATATCTGGGTTTCCCACTGATTGGAGATTACTTGTATAATCCAGATATGGAACATATGACCAGGCAGGCTTTACATTCCCATCATATGGAATTTGCACATCCGATCACCGGTGAATGGATGTCATTTACGGCACCTCTTCCTGCTGATATGGCAAATGTATTAAAAAAGACTAAAAAAGCAGTATTGTATTCCGATTTTTCATCGTTATACAATACTTTTCATCTATATCCAGTTATTTTTTAGACTCCTCATATGCCTTCAGTTCATCGAGTGCCTGACCTCCCATCAGGTACAACGCTGCCATGTTGAAGATCGTCATCAATCCGATTCCCACATCTCCCAGTTCCCACACAAAGGTATAAGTCGCAATTCCTCCAATGAACAACATCACAAGTGCCAATACTTTGTATGCCGTCTGCCAGCACCATTTGTCACCAAACAGATATGCCACATTACTTCTTGCATAAAAAAGTATTCCAATAAATGTGGAAAAACTGAACAGGAATAAGGTCACTGCAATGAATATCACTCCGAATTCTCCCAGATGATATCTCATCGCTGTCTGTAAAAGATCCATTCCTTCTTTTCCTGCCACCAGTTTTTCCGGTACCAGAAGCATGATCATGGCGGTACAGCTGCAGATCACAATCGTATCTATAAATACCCCAAGTGCCTGTGTTAATCCCGCTTTCACCGGTTTGTCACATTCTGCTGCCGCTGCCGCACATGGCGCAGAGCCTGAACCAGCTTCATTCGAAAATAATCCACGTTTTACTCCGTTCATCAGCACTGCTCCAAATCCATAAACTGCCACCTGGCGGATTCCGAAAGCTTCCTGGAAGATTCTTGCAAATACCCCCGGAAGACTTCCGATATTGGTAATAATAATAAAAATCGTAATGCAGAAATAACACACCGCCATAAACGGAACCATCAGATCCAGTACTTTTACCGTCGCATTCTTACGAAGTACGATAATCGCCGCAAGGATCACCAGAACGATCGTCGTATAAAGTGGCGGAATAGAAAATGCATTTTTAAAAAGATGCAGCCACAGAATTACTGATTACCTGACTGATCCCGCACCAGCAGATCAATCCTGAAATCGCAAATAATACTGCAGGCAGTACGCACTTTCTCTTCTTTCCGGTCCTGCCTTCCACATAATCATGGATATAATATGCCGGTTGCCGCGGAAACCTCCGTATAAAGGATCTTTTTCTTTATGAATCTGAGCAAGTGTTGCTTCTATAAATGCTGTCGAAGAACCGATCAGCGCTGTCACCCACATCCAGAATATAGCTCCCGCACCACCTGCGGATACTGCCGCAACAACGCCGACCAGATTCCCCATTCCGACACGGGTTGCTGTCTATACGATCAATGTCTGGAAAGTAGACAGACTGTTCTTGTCTTCTTTCTTTCCTGTCAGTACCGTTACCATATCCGGAAATAACCTGATCGGAAGTACTCTGGTCCGGATGGTAAAATATATTCCTGCCGGTATCAGAAGTATGATCAACAGTGAAATTCCGACACTTCCGCCTCCCGGAAGAGGTATCTGCAACAAATCTCCCCACAAAAAAGCTATACATCCGTTCTATCAAATTAACTATCGTAGTATAACTATCCTTTCAAAATCTCAGGACTTTAAAGCACTACACTTTAAAGCCCTGAATTACATCATACTATATTCTGATCTATATTGCAAACTGAAACTTACTTTTTGTTCATTTATCCCTGTAATCATAAATATTAATCAATCAGGTCGTTCTGGAATCTGGACAAATGCTCATACGGAAGAATCAACCTTCCACGGTAAAGTCCACATCCGTCATTGATCAGACTGTTATTAACCGCAGAAAACATATTCACATCCAGTTCAGCCAGCTTAAGATTCAGAAGTTTCATTCCTCTCTCATAAGCCTCATCAAAATACAGACACTCTCCTTCCGGGATTGCATCTCTTCTGGCCCGTTCATGTTCCTGCTCTTTTTCATAACCGATATGATTTGCCGAGCCTATTTCTGCAATGTCATCCATCATTTTGGTTCGAAGCTGTACCTCCATATAACATCTTGAACTATTATCATAAAACGTAATATGTAAAGACTGATAATTATTCGAACTATGGCTGCAGATATAATCTCTGTAATACGGTTTCACTGATTCGTTCAAAAGCGGGGATGTACTTTCCTTTATCCCCATGGCCGGTTCTGCACTAAATCCCTGCTCCTCCAAAAATCCCGGCAGTACATTTGCGATCTGATACAGGTATTTCCGCTCCTGCTCTTCTCTGTCTTCTTCACTGTTCAGATGGCATCTGGGAACTGAAATAATAATTCTGTAAGCGATTAAATCTCTAAAGCAACTCAATCGTTTCTTAACTTCTGCTATGCTCGGATATTTCCCGTGTTCTTCATAATAATCATAAATGAATTCCACCACATAACCATTGAATTTCTCTTCTGCCCGGATCAGTGATTTGATCCTTCCTTTGAAAGTAAATGCCATAAACGGATATTCTTTCGCCATATATTTATAAAATTCTCTGATTTTCTGTGACTGTGCGGTCAGGAAATCATTATGCTCCAGAAGTTCCTGGATCTGCAACAGAAAATTACAATGAATCATATCTATTTCATTTCCTGTTTTCTTGGCATCTTTTCTCAGATCTTTGATGTAATTGTGAAGAATCCGAAGTACTGTATCTCCGGAATACAGATAGTCATTTAATATAACCATCTCTGTCACACTCCTCTTCTGTCTTTTTTTCTTCTCTCCTGATTTTTTATTTTACCAAATTTTTTTTCTTAAACATGCCAGACTGGTAAAAACGAAGTTTTTCCCTTTTACGCTTCCATCCTTTTCAGCTCCGGCATCACTGTACATAGCATCGTGATAAAGCAGATACTTCCACCGATCACATTTGATACCTGCTCTGCAAGGAATACCCCATCCGTTCCCATATGTAATACATATGGCATCAGATAAGTAAGCGGAACTACAATGAACACTTTACGAAGCAGTGAAAAGAAGATTGCCTGCTTCTTCTTATTCAGTGATTTAAATACTGTTTGTCCCATATACTGCAGATCCATAAATATAAACGCCGCAAAATATTGTTTCAACGCCGGAACGGCATCTTTCATAAGAGTCTTATCCGAACTGAATATCCGGATCAGGACTTCCGGAATCATGATAATACTTCCCCACATCACTCCTGTATATAAAGGATCATAACTGCCAGAACTGCAATTGATTTTCGCACACGCGCAGGACGACGAGCCCCGTAATTATAGCTTAAGATCGGAGACGTTCCTTCATTTATCGCATGGATCGGAGTCTCCACAAGCTGACGCACACTGGAAATGATCGTCATTACAGAGATATAAATATCTCCGCCTGTAACAGACAGTACGTTGTTACAACAGATTGTCACCAGGCTGTTCGTAAGCTGCATGATAAATCCGGCCATCCCCAGACTTACAATATTTTTCGCATACCCTGTACTTTCCGATATCTCATTCTTCCGTAAAAACCGTACTTTCAATTCTGCTTTTCCTGTAAGGAAAAAAAAAGACAAAGGCTGCCGATAATGTCTGTGACAGTATGGTCGCAATGGCTGCGCCCCGCACTCCGAATCCGAGAACAAAGATAAACAGTGGATCAAGTATCAGATTCGCAACTGCTCCGATTGCAACAGAAAGCATTCCAACTACAGAATATCCCTGGGCATTGATGAACGGATTCATCCCGACTGCGATCATTGACGGCAATGTACCGAGCAGATAGATCATCATATACGGATACGCATACACCAGTGCACTCTTAGAAGCTCCAAACAAAATTAAAATCGGTCTTGCAAATAGTACCCCCGTCACCATCAATATCACACCACTGACACAAACCATGGAAAAAAGAAGTATTCATAATACACACGGCTTCTCTCTCCTGCCTTTTCCCTCTGGAAATAGAAAAAAAGCGGTGCACCTCCGCCTCCAAAAAAGATTTGCAAATGCAGTAATGATCACGATCAACGGAAAGCAGATTCCAACTGCCCCCAGTGCTTTCGTTCCCACCTCCGGGATACGTGCAATATATACACGATCCACAATGTTATATAATAAGTTTAAGATCTGAGCAACGAGCATCGGAAGTGCTGCACCAAGAATATTCCCGGTCACGGTTCCATTTTCAAAGTCAACTCTTTTCATATTTTTACTCATTCCTTTTCTTTTTTTCTTGCGTTTTCAGTATAACATCGGTTATTATATATGTAAATTATTGTTTTTATATGGCAATTCAACATTTTTTATATGGTTTTGTTCATAAATAACTCTTATATTTTTTTTTTTATCATATAGAGAAAGGAAATTTTATGTAACTGAAACAGTTAGAATATTTTCGTGCTATCGTAGATGCCGGGACCATCAGTGGTGCGGCCAGAGATCTTCATATGACACAGCCTCCTCTCAGCTATCAGATCAAAATGCTGGAAGAGGAATTACAGGTGCCGCTTTTTCTTCGTGGTAAAAAAGAATCACTTTAACCGAAGCCGGGAAAACACTTTACGAACAGGGCGGAAATCTTCTGATGCTTTCAGATCTGACCAAACGGGAAGTCATAAAATCCAGTCAGGCAGCCACACTTCACATCGGTATGACACCTTCCACCGTATCAATGATGTCCGATCATCTTCTTCATTTTGCAAAGAAGTATCCCAAAGTGCGTTTTGATGTACACGAAGGCTCAACCTTTACACTCAAAGACCAGCTGGAAAACCGGATCATAGACCTGACTACACTCCGGACCCCCATTGCATTGAACGGATGTGAAACAAAGCCGCTCTTAAAAGAAAGCCTTATGGCTATGAGCATTCCTGATTCCCCGCTTCTTCAGGAACGTTCTTCTATCCCGCTTAAAGAGCTTTCCAGACAGCCGCTGATTCTTTCATACCGCTATCGTAAATATATGCTGGCAGCCTTTGAACGTGCCGGACTGATGTGTGATATATATTTCACTTGCGGAGATGCCCGCACTGCCATGACCATGGCAGAAAAAGGGCTTGGTATTGCTATCCTTCCTGCTTCAATGCAGACGCTTTCTTCAAAACTTACATCATGCAGGATCTCAGGCGCAGATCTTACTACAGAGATCCTGCTGGCATGGAGAAAAGAACAACTCCCGGAGGAGATTCAGGACTTTCTAAAAATGTGGGATTAGCAGATCAGAATCTTGTCCACACACAATCCCTGTCAATCTCTTCCAGACTCGTCACTCCACACATTTTTCATCGTATCTTCCAGTTCTGTTCCCAGCTTTTCGATATAAGATTTCACGCCTTCTTCTGCGCCTCCGTATACAGCTGTCACAAATGGCCGTGCAATGATTGCTGCATCTGCTCCCAATGCAAGTGCCTTAAACACATCCACACCACTGCGGATTCCACCGTCTACGAATATCTTCATAGAATCACCTACTGCCAGTGCAATCTCTTCCAGAACTTCTGCTGTCGCCGGGCACTGATCCAGTACACGGCCACCATGATTCGATACTACAATTGCAGATGCTTCCCGCCTCTTTTGCTTTCAATGCTCCTTTGACGGTCATAACACCTTTCACAATAAATGGTGTGCCTGCCATCTTCGCAATCTGACGGAGTTCTTCTACCGTCTTACTTCCTGCCGGTGGCTCCATATTCTTAAGAAACGGAAGCCCTGCTGCATCAATATCCATCGCCACTGCGAGGGCTTTCGATTCATGTACCATCTCCATCTTCCCGGCAATCACATCCAAATTCCATGGTTTCACAGTCGGGATTCCGATTCCATCTGTTTTCTTAATCGCTTTTGTTGCTGCAACCATCACATTACTGTCCACGCCATCTCCTGTAAATGCAGCAATTCCGTATTTTGCACAGGAAGATACCAGAATATCATTATATGCCACATCATCCAGGCAGTCTCCATAATGTAATCCTACTGCACCAACCGGATATGCAAAAACGGATATTTGAATTTCTTCCCGAAGAGCTCCAGTGATGTATCCACCGGTTTATTCTCGGCAATTGTATCCATCTGTACACTGATTTCCTTCCATTTGTCATAATTGCGGATAGCTGTATCCCCTACTCCCTTTGCGCCCGGTCCGGCATCTGGTTCTTACAGGCACGTCCGTTACACTCCGGACAGGCTTTACAATAATTTCAATACGTGTTCTTGCATTTTCTATACATTCTGAATAATTCATATTTTCCCCTCTTTTCTTTCGTTTCCTAACATCTTCCACAGTTTCTGCAGGGATTACATCTTAATTTTTTCAGTTTTAGATTCCAGTCTTGAATTTCCGGTAACTTTTCCCCGGTTATCCACCTTTTCATCCCATAATGATCTGAAACCGTAATTTTATCCCCATTCCACTCAATCTCCAGTGGATACAGTGTAATATTTTCAGGATTCATACAGTTCTGATGAAGTCTTGGTGAATACACTTCTTCTCCCCAGGATACGGCCTGATCTATTGTCCGAATCCGTATATGCGTCTCACTGATACGTAAAATCTCCGGTTCCGCTGCACAATGATATCTTTCAGGTATTTCATTCTTGAAAACAGAAATGATTCCTAACGGCATCCTGATCTTTTCATTCTTTTTCATCTTAATATCCGATCTCCTCCAGAATCCGCTCAACAAGTCTCACATTTTTCAGCGAAAATTCTTCCGTAACCGCCGGCTTCTCATTTTCATCGATACATCTGCCAAATTGTTCTACCTCCAAGCGATAATTCTGTGGAACTTCTACCGTCTTTACTTCTTCCTCCCCCTCAGCCGTACGAATCGTATAGCTTAATTCTCCATCACCATTGAATGAAAATTTGGTTCCGGTAATGCTTCCCTTCGTTCCATCTATCTCCAGACGGTCCAGTCTCCTGTCCTGATCCGTTGCAAGTGTCATGCCACAGGTAAATGCTGCTTTCTTTCCATCTGCGAATTCCATGACCACAGAAGTCAGCTTATCGATCTTTTCTTCCGAAAAGATTGCGGAAGCCTCGACTTTTTCTGGTTCTTCATTCAGAAGTCCTAACGTCAGACTTGTGTTGTATACTCCAAGATCGTATGTACACCCTCCAAGAGTCTCCCGTCTCATCCGGATATTTTCCTTATTATAATCCGATGTGATAAATGCAGAATCTATATAACAAACTTCTCCTATCGTTCCATCTTCTATCTCTTTCTTAATTGCAGTGATATATGGACTGTGCTGATACGCAAAAGCTTCCATAAGATATACATGATTCTCTTTTGCCGTGTCAAATAATTCTTTTTACCTGCTTTTCACACGGTGCAAGCGGCTTTTCACACAGTACATGTTTGCCGCTTTTCATAGCTTTCACGGCCCACTCATAATGTAAAGTATTTGGCAGCGCAATATATACCGCTTCCACTTCCTGATCATCCAACAATTCTTTATAAACTTCCATAGGCTTTTTTCAAATCCGAATTTTTCTTTAAATTGTTCAGCTTTGTCTATGTTTCTTCCGGCAATTGCATATAATTCGCAGTTGTATGCCTGTATCATTCCCGGAATGGTACAACTTCTGGCAATTCCGGCAGTTCCTATAACGCCCCACTTGATTTTTTCATTGTTTTACGCCTCGCTTATGTATGATAATTTTATTTTAGCACTTTTGGAAACATTATCCTACTAAAAAAATGTACCTTTATCCTTATTACTCGGGCACTGAAATTTACTTTTTCAAATCAGCCGTTTTCATACTTTGGGGATACTTTGTGCTGTACATAAGGCCCCATACCCCACTTCCTCATTCGGATACTCGTCAAATCCCGGTACTTTTTTCGCTCCACGTCTCAGATACGCCTTCACCTTCTCCCCATATAGATATGGATCGTTTCCTCTCACAATCCCCCATTCCATCAAAAGCGCTGCACTTCCTGTCACAAATGGCGTGGCAAAGGATGTTCCTGTAAATGCCGCATATCCTCCGCCCACTGTTGTTGTCATAACTTCCACTCCCGGTGCCACAAGATCCGGTTTCACCATATTCGTAAGTCTGGTAAATCCTCTTCCCGAAAAAATCCGCATATGCAAAAATGTCCTTGCGTCATATGCTCCCACGGATATTGCACGGCTGGCAGAAGATGGAATTGTGAGCGTCGTAGCATCTGTTGGAAACAAGAATCCTGTTCCACGATTCAATACATTGTCGCTTGGAAGCCACATTTCATATTGTCCTGTCACAATCTTCCCGGCACTTAGAACAATTCTCCATATTCCTTCTGTCAGATAACTTTCTACCGGAAGTAGATCTATATAGATTTCCTGGGAAATGCTGTAAGGACTTGGTTCCCCATAATAAAGCAATATTTCTGTCTGACCAATTCGGAAGCGATGTGGTTTAATATCTCCGGTACCGGTCCGACCCGCACTCCCCGATGGATTGATGATCGAAATCTCTATTTGATCCGTATATTCTTTCCATATCTGGATACTGATCGATGACTGTCTGCTCTGAATTGCAAGCTGGATTGTCTCTTCTCCTTCTGAAATAATTCTACCGGAAGTATGCCCGGCACTTGCCGCTTCATTTCCGGTTCCGATGCAAAATACACTCTTCCATATATTGGACACATCATCGATATACCGCTCCAGAAGTGTCGTCCCGTCATGTCCACCGTATGTATTCCCAAAACTGATATTCACAGCTACAGGCATCCGAAGCTCCAGTGCCTTTCTTATTATATAATCGATCCCCATCATTAGCTCTGTCGTTCTTGGGAATCCTTCCTGTATGGGATTACCAAGTTTTACAACGATCAATTCACTCTGCATGGCAACTCCGGCATAACGTCCTCCACTGTTGCTTCCATTTCCTGCTGCTACTCCCGCCACTGCCGTACCGTGTCCGGAAATGTCCTGGCTTCTCACAAGCCTTCTCTGTTCTGATACAGTTTGTGCATTTAATGCTTCATCTATTTGTCCTTTTTCGTATACTCCACACCGATGCTGTATCCAACCGGTGCTGTTTCCCCATCTGCCGGATTCAGAGACTGATCCCACAGATACCGAATCCTCGTGCTTCCGTCCGCATTTCGAAAATCTATATTCGCATAATCGATTCCCGAATCTATGATTGCAACCAATATTCCCTGTCCATACAGAAAAGGCGTGTATCCTGTACCGCATTGATACAAGACACACGCCTTCCTTCTGCTGCCTGAAAGAACAGCCGTTTTGGTTTTCTACATATTCAACTTCCGGAATTTCCGATAAGATGTCGATTCTGGATTCTGCAATTCGGATGACTGCATATTCATTTTGAAGTTCTGTTACTTCGGATGCTATCTTCCTGACTCGGTCCAGATTTACGGAATATTTGATGATCAGATCCCATTCCCGTTCAAGCGGATCATATCCAACATTTAAATTCAAGGATTTTTCCCGCTCATCTTCCGCGGAATTCAGTGCAAGATTTAAAAGATTTTCTAGTTTCTGACTGGTCATACATTAACTCCAGATAACTTTTGTTATTAATATATGTGCTTTGTAAGCCATAGGGGACACTGAAAAAACTTTTTTTACGTCCCCTATGGCGTCATCCCTCTCCCAGCACTCGCCCCACTGCCCCGGCAAAATCATTAATATTCTGAATCTGCACCAGTTCTCGGTCGAATATCTCTTTGCTGCCTCTCTGGATTTTGCACTTCCCATGAAGATTCCTATGACCTGGATTCCTTTTTGCTTTAACCTCTGAACTTCCCTTGCTGTATCCTCTATTGCTTAAGCTGGTCAGTATATTCCTTGTTCGTATAAAAAGCTCCCTCACCGATATTCTGGTCGTCCATAGGGTTTGCATCCGTCAGTACAAGTAAAATTCTTTTTTGCTTTCTTACTTGCTTCCATCAAATATCCTGCTGCACGCAGAGCCAGTCCGTCCCGGTTGTTTCCTGCCGCAACATATCCGAATAATTCATTTCCAACCTGTTCTTCTTCATAATCTTTAAAGATCCGCATCACCGTAAAGCCCCGGATACTGCAATAGGAATATATCTGTGCCGGTATTCCACACTCTTCCAGACTTTCTGCCAGGACATATGCCTGCGCCGCAATCTGTTCCTGCATCTGCTTTCTGGAAGACGATGCATCGATCAGCATATCGACTGAAAATCCCGGAATCTCCACTTCTTCTTTCCGTTCGAATACTCTTGGATTATCCAGATAAACTGCTTTCCATACTTCTCTCGGATTGATTTTCCCGTGCGTTGCCATTTCTGGAAATGTCTCGTCCTGTGTCTCCAGACAGATGCGTAATTTCTCTGTAAGTTTTCTTATACTGTTTCTGTATATCGCACGATTCTTCTCATAATACTGTTTATTTTCTCTCATATTGCTGGGCAGATTCTTTTTTTGAAATTCCAGGATTTCCTGCCTTTCTCGTTTTCTTTCTATTTCCGAAAGTTCTTTTAATTTTGTTTCGCTCTTCTGCTTTTCTTTCCATCCTGATCTTCTTCTTGTAAAGAGTACATGACAATTCTTATGTTTATCCACACATATCTCCCTGCTCTATTCTTTTTCCTGCTCAGTCTGCGGGTACATATTCTTGCCAAAGCAGGCTTCTACATATATTCTTGCCTCCCCGGATCATTTTTTAATGAGAACTGCACCAGATAATGCTTTGACCGCTCTATAACTCCTGTTTTTTCCTCACTGCCGACGTCTTTATCTTCATAATGCTTCGCCCGTACATATGTGGCACTCACTTTTCCAACAGAATGGAATGCTCCGGCAACTTTCTGAAGAAAGTAAACACCTTTTTTTTTTCGCAGCTTTTGATGGACGATAAGAAAAAATATTTCCACAGATTCTCTCGTGTCTGTTCCAGAATCTCATCCGTTGTCATCTCTTCCGTATAGTAAAATGCATGCAAAAGTTCTTCCTCTTCTGTAGTTAGTTCGGATGGCTGTCCCAAAATTTCTCTGCAATGTGCATTCCGGATTTGTTCTATCCTTGCATATTCTTTATAATTCCTGTAACGGTTCAGATTATCCAGCGCATACTCCCTTCGCAGTTCTTCCATTACTGATCTTATTTTTTCTTTCTTTTTGGTACAATGCATTCTCAAGTCCGATCCAAAGAAGACCTTCATACAGTTCCCGGTCTTTTTCCTCCCAGCTGATTAAAAAAATCATCTATTTTCTCCCTGATCGTACCATTTGTAAGTCAGACCGATAATTAGATTCAGATACATATCTGCCGTTCCGTTCGATGCAAATGCAAGGAAAAGTGGTTCAAGTTCATAATTTTCTGCCGCCGCCCATATAAAATTGCATGCTCTTTTTTGCTTCTCTTAATTCTTGTTCTTCTATTTCCGCCATGCTATAACACACTACTTTCCTGCTACTTCACAAACAAATCTTTCTTCACCGTTTTCTTCGAGATTCTTGTACGGATCGTATCACGAATCAGGGTCTGTTCATAGGTATCAAATGTTTTATTGGTAATTCCCATATCCAGTGCCGTAAATATATCAAGTCCTTTTTCCATCAGACCGACTGCTCCTAAGAGACCACGCAGATCCAGAGCCTTGGAAGATATCTCTCCATTTTCACATTTCTTATGTAATTCCAGAAACATAAATGTCAGTTCTCCTGCTCCTTCTTCCTGATGTCCGGATAATGCTTTCTTTATTAATTTAATCAGACTTTCCTTTGAAATCATCGGCATCTGGATTACGACAAATCTGGATACCAGTGCTTCATTCAGTTCTTTTGTACCCGCATATCCGTAGTTCATCGTTGCAATGAATCTTGTCGCCGGATGTAATTCCATACGTTCGTATCCTGGAACATCAATCGTCCGCCGGAAGTCCAGTGTCGCATGAAGTACTGCCATTGCTTCACTTTTTGCCATGTTGATCTCATCTAATATGGCAAATCCACCGGCTTTGCCGCTGTATACACCGGCCCCGGTCTGAAAGATACCTCTCCCCCACGGAATGTATCCATACCAAATCAATGAAGCTGCATCCATATTCACATGAAACGACACATCCCACCGTGGTCTTGCAAATACTCCCGCCAGATTCTCTGCAAACAGACTCTTTCCCGTTGCTTTCGGACCTGCCAACAGAATATTCTCTCCACACAAAATTGCGGTAATTGCCTGCTCCCAGACTTCTTTTCCATAGTAAAATTGTTCCAGTTTCCGGAATTCTTGAACCATATTCTTGTTCTACCGGATATGTTTCCCTATATTCTGTTATCTCACGGATCAGCTCATCTCTGATTCCAAGTTCTCTTAATTTTTCCAGCAATTTCTAAGGCTCCCTTTCTGAAATGTTGTTATTTATAGATATACACTATCCACTTCTCCATATTTTAAAATACACGAATCAAGGATTTTCCTTTTTCTTAAAACTGCAAATACCGCTACCGAATCAACCGCGATCACGATCTCCCGGTGCAGCTCCGGTTTCAGACTTCTTTTACTTACAAATCTTTTCATCACCAGTTCCGACAATCCCATTCCCAGCTCGTTTTTCCACCATAGACATTACTGCATAATCGTCCCCGGAATAATAAGAAATGTGCATTTTATTCTCATCATGATAAATATTAATTTTACTTATATTCTATTCTACTATATAATAAAAACAAGAAAACTATTACATAGGAGGAATCGCCGATTATGTCGACAAAAAAAGCCAATCTGATTCTTACAACCTGCTCTATGGCATGGGGAACTTCTTTTATATATTTATGAAACTTGGAATTGAGGGACTTTCCCTCTGATGCTGATGGCTCTGCGTACAGGAATCGCATTCCTGATTCTGGTACTTATATTTTTCAAAAGGTTACTGAAAGTTAATAAAGACTTTTTACTCTACAGTGCCATCACCGGCTTTCTGCTTTTTACAAACCTTACGCCAATCCTTTACGGATTAAATACGATCACTGCTTCTCAGAGTGGATTCATCCTCAGCACCACCGTTGTGCTTGTTCCGGTCATTCATGCAGTTATTTCCCGGAGACTTCCGAGCATCATGTCAGGCTTGGAATCATTATCGTATTAATCGGAATGGTACTGATCAACGGCGGTGATATATTTGCTGTCAAACCCGGAATGCTGCTTTGTATGCTTTCGGCTTTCAGTTATTCAATCAATATTGTATTAAACAGCTATTTTACCAGACAGGTAGATCCACTTGCACTCGGAGTCTACCAGCAGGGCTTTACCTGTCTTTATTCCATAATCGGTCTGCTGGTGTTCGGATCCCCGATATTTCCGAGCACCGCGTTGGACTGGATCTCCGTTCTTGGACTTGCTCTCTTGTCCTCAGCTTACGGATTCGTTGTACAAACTGTTGTGCAGCAATATACAACACCGGAGAATACCGGATTCCTGTTCTCCCTGGAACCGATCTTTGCAGCGATTTTTTCCTTCATCTTCCTGCATGAGAAGCTCACAGAGATGGGATATCTCGGGGCCATTTTCATTCTTGCAGGAGTGTTTACCGCTATCGATGCCAAAAGTACGGTAATGGAATTAATCACCGGGAAATCCGTTGCAGAAGTTACATCCAAAGATAGCAGAAAATCCGTTGTCTTGTCCTGATATGTTCCCTTTACTGAAACTCCAGTAAAACAGGACATACCATTGACTGACAACGGATTTTTATCTTTCTACAAAATCTCTGCTTCTAATTTTCTATAAATCGCATCTGCAAGAATCTTATGACTCTGTCCATCCATATGCTCTGATCTGCTTCCGACGGACTCGCATAATCTGCTGCCCGCATGAATCGTTTGCCATACTTTCCGGCCACTTTTTTCATATACCGGTTCTAATTTCTTTGATACTTCTACAGATTCTGGCGAAAATTCCTGATCATATCCATCCTGCCATACCTTTTCTCCCAGATAGATCGGAGATATCACAAGAACCTTCATCTTATCTGCATACTGATTGATCTGCTCCAGTAGCCTGACAATTCCTTTTCCGATGATTTCTGCTGACGCTCCGAATATGGTTTTGCAGTCATTCGTTCCAAGCATCAACACGACTGCATCCGGCGTGTGCGTCTCCAATAATGTCGGAAGCAATTCTGTTCCCCGTCTTCCCAGGCGAAGCGGATCTTCAAATATGGTCGTTCTTCCACACAGACCTTCCTCAACAATTCTAATATCCCGGTCCGCCAGTTTTTCCTGTAAGATTCCGGTCCATCGTTCTTCCCATGGAAAGCGCTTTCCGGTCTCTCCGTCTAACCCCCACGTATTCAATCCCCAAAGCATAATATCTGTTTCATTACTTCCTGCACCTGCCTTCTGAGCTTTTCTCTCTTTTATCTTTTAATAACTGGAGTTTAACACCGTTTTCCTATTAAGTCAATATGTTTTATATGTTTTCTATGTTTTTGCTTTTCATTATGCTTTCTTTTATGTTATACTATCTTATAGTTTATTCGTACTGAACGCACAAGGAGGAATTATCATGGAGGAAAGATTAAAACAACAACTTGATTTCATTCTCGAAATTGATAAAGAAAAAGAATATATTAAGACAAACCCACCTTTCCGGACACGGAAGGCGCGAAAATGATGCAGAGCATGCCTGGCATATGGCAATCATGGCATACCTGTTAAAAGATTATGCCAATGAACCCGTCGATATCGCAAAAGTTATGATCATGTGCCTGATCCATGACATTGTGGAAATTGACGCCGGAGATACTTATGCCTACGATACAGAAGGATTAAAGACGCAGAAAGCACGTGAAGATGCTGCCAAAGAACGGATTTTCTCACTGTTACCAGAAGATCAGAAAAAAGAACTGACTGCACTCTTTGATGAATTCGAAAATTACCGGACACCGGAATCCAAATTTGCACATTCCCTGGATAACCTGCAGCCATTGCTTCTCAATAACAGTAACGGCGGTGGCGACTGGCGTGAGCATCAGGTTACTTCCGAGCAGGTATACGGAAGACAACGGAAAACGCAGCTGGGATGTGAGACTTTATATAAAGTAACAGACCAAATACTCAAAGAAATATAGAAAAAGGAAATATTAAAGAATCATAAGCAATGTTTTTCTTTCTACAGGACCTGCCACCGGCAGTCCCTGTAGAATGCATAATAAACAAAAACATCATATTATTTTTCTATTAATACCTTTTATTCTCTCCTATAATATTAATTTCTTCCTGCTCTCTATTAATTTAAAATAGAAAACGCCATAACCACAATCCCAAGAACCACTAATATCACACCCGTCGCCCGGTTCAATGTCTTCGGTGTTGCCTTATTCGCAAATACTGCCGCAATCCTTGCCCACAATAGTGTGAACACAATACATAAGATCCACACCGCTATATTCGGCATTCCCCGATTGCAAAATGCGAAACTGCACCGGTAAAAGGCAGTAAATGTCATGATGAACACACTCGTTCCGACCGCCGTCTTAAGCTCATAGCCCAGGACAGAGGTCAGGATCAAAAAGCATCATCATTCCGCCGCCGGCACCCACAAAACCGCAGATAAATCCGATCAGGACACCACAGATTAACGACTGCACCGCACGTTTCTTCGGCGATACTTTTTCCATGGCTTCTTTTGTTGTCATGACAGGTTTTACGATGAACTTAATGCCGAGCAAGAATGTCATAAATACCGAAAATTTCCCATCGTTGTAGATGGTACCAGACTGGACACATAACTTCCCACAACGGTAAAAAGGTAAGTACGCTTACCATCATGATCAGACCATTCTTAACATCCAGATTCTTATTCTTACCATATGTATAAGCGGATACCGCACTTGCAAGGACATCCGATGAAAGTGCAATTCCGACTGCCATATGGATCCATTCCCAAAAAAGTGATCAGCATCGGGCTGATGACTGCTGCGGCACTCATTCCTGCAAATCCGGTTCCGAGTCCGGCTCCCATCCCCGCGAAAAAATGTTACGATAATCATTAATATTGTATTCATCTAGTTCTTTTCCTCCAACATCTTCTCTATATTCGCTTCCATATGCGCCATTCCTTTTTTGAAGTGCTTTTCTTGTATCTTCATCCATTCCTTCAAATAGTTTTTTCAACGAACGACTGCTGAAGTTTCTGTCCTTCTTGGATAATCTCTTTTGACTTTTCTGTACAGATCAGATTGACTTTTTTTCTTCGGTCACCTTCTACACTTTTCCGCTCCAGATAGCCTTCATTCACAAGTTTATCCACATTTACCGATACAAGATTGGCTTTAATTTTTCGTATTTCTACGATGTCTCTGGCAGTTTTGTATTCTGGGTTGTTCGCCAAGAAAAGTAAGATGTCAAATGCGGTCTGTGGAATATTCAGTTCATGGCATAACGGTTTGCAGGTCTCACTGTATGCCTTTGACAGCTTTTCTGCAAATTCGATTCCTGTGTTCATATATGTAGCTCTCCTTTTTATTTCATTCTTGAACTATTCATTTTTGTATTAATATAACATTTAGAAATAATTTTGTAAAGTACTATCTGATATGCACTAATATGCCAGTGTAAAGCAAAAAGCCTTCCGAGTACCGACTCAGAAGGCTTTCCTGCTCTTTTAAAAATGAGCTGTTTTATTTTGATTACTATATTTCCATCATTCCGGACATAACACATCCACCAACTGCTCCACATTTTTTCATATCATTCCACTGTTCTTCATCGAACTTTATTCCGCCTATTCCATACACCGGAATGCTGACTTCCCGGCAAACTTCTTTTAAAATCCCAATCCTCTTGGCGGTAATCCCCTCTTACAATCTGTCGCATAGATATGCCCTGCCGTAAGATAGAAGCGCCTAATTGCTCTGCTTCTTTCGCTTCTTCTACAGAATGTATAGAAATTCCAATCTTTGTAAATTTTTTCTTTTCTTCATCAGTTATTTTTTGCAAAATTGGAAGTGGCAGATGTACAGATGTACATCCCAGTTCAAGTGCAGTCTTCCAGAAATTATGAAGAATACAAGACACCTGATAACGCAATGATTTTAAAGTTCTGATTGTTTACAGATTTTATCACTGACAACTCCTTTCAGCTGTATTCGGCATGTTTTTAACACAAGATGCTCCCTGTTACACATAGATATAATCACTCATCACCGGTTGAAGATTGTGTTTCAGAAGTGCCTGATAGACCTCATCCACCGAACGTCCATCCGAGATTTCAAACTGATCGTCACCCTTGTCTTCGATATCTTCTACATGACTTCCGATACCGGTACTTACACCAGCAGATATCTTCGTTGCTGCAATACTTACCAGATTATCGCGGACTCTTTCACACTCTCGTGTCGAAACCGTAATGCTTGCAAATGGCATAAACAGGCGGTATGCACACACTACCTGCAGAAGCTGTGGCTCATGCACATCCATCGGATTGATCCGGTCATTATTGATGATCGGACGAAGTCTCGGACAGGAAAATGCGATCTCTGCATGTGGATATTTTCTCTGTAATAAGTAAGCATGATATCCGGTCGCAAATGCATCTTTTCTGAAATCATCCAACCCCAGAAGTGCTCCGAATCCAACTCCACGCATGCCGCCTTTCAATGCTCTTTCCTGTGCATTTACACGATATGGGTAGATTCTCTTATGTCCGGCAAGATGAAGTGTCTCATATTTATCTGAGTTATATGTCTCCTGAAATACCGTTACATAATCTGCCCCACATTCATGCAGATATGCGTATTCGTCTGAATTTACCGGATAAACCTCCAGACCAATAACTTTAAAAATATTTTCTGGCGATCTTACATGCTTCACCGATGTATTCTACTGTAGATTTGTTACGGCTTTCTCCTGTCAGAATCAGGATTTCCTGACCTGTCTCAGCGATCGCCGCCATCTTTTTTTTCGATCTCTTCCGCATTTAACTGTGCACGGTTGATTTTGTTATGGCAATTAAAACCACAGTAAATGCAATAGTTCTCGCAATAATTTGCGATATAGATTGGTGTGAACATATAGACACTGTTACCAAAATGTTTTCTCGTCTCGATCTGCGCTGCCTGCGCTATTTCCTCCAGAAATGGCGGCAGTGCTGCCGGTGACAATAACGCCTGAAAATCTTCCGGTGTGCGCTCTGCATGTGCCAGTGCACGTTTTACATCTTCTGCTGTATATGTATTATAATCATAAGCCTCCATGGCTGCCACGACCTGGTCGAGTATTTCTGATCCGATATCCTCCATGCCTGGAAGATAGGTCATGTGATCGATCCGGTTCTTCTTCTGGTCTTCCAGAATCTCCTCGCTTAAAAATACTTTCATTAATATGTGTATCTTCATGATTTGTTCCCATTTGTCGTGCCTCTAATCCTGCAGAAATCCGGTCAGCGGTGACGAAGCACTTGCACCGCGCTCAATCGTTCTTCCCAGTCCGGAAAGGTACGCACTTCTGCCTGCTTCGATTGCTTTCTTAAATGCTTCCCGCCATCGCCGGTACATCTCCCGCAGTCGCAATTGCTGTATTTGCCATGACCGCGGCTGCTCCCATCTCCATTGCCTCGCATGCCTGGGACGGACGTCCGATTCCGGCATCTACGATGATCGGCAGATCAATCTCATCGATCGATTTGAATAAAGTCTTTTGTGCTAAGCCCTTTTTATTTGATCCGATCGGTGCGCCAAGCGGCATGATACATGCTGCACCGGCATTTGCAAGATCTCTTGCAGCATTCAGATCTGGATACATGTACGGCATAACCACGAATCCTTCTTTTGCAAGAATTTCTGTAGCTTTTGATCGTCTCATAATTATCCGGAAGGAGATATTTCGAATCTCTTACCACTTCCACTTTGACGAAATTGCCACATCCGACTTCTCTGGAAAGTCTGGCAATACGTACCGCTTCCTCTGCATTTCTGGCTCCTGATGTATTCGGAAGAAGTGTCACATCTTCCGGAATATAATCCAGAATATTTGCCAGACCGCGCTTCATTTGCACGACGGAGTGCCAGTGGTGATAATCTGTGCCCCTGCTTTTTCCCACATGCTTTCACCAAATCCAGTGAAAATTTTCCTGAACCAAGTATAAAACAGGACGTAAATTCTTTTCCTCAAGGGTAAATGTATCCGCTTTCTTTTATTTCTGTGTTGTCCATAATCCAATCCTTCTTTCTTATTATTTGTCATTTTCTATAATGTTTTTTACACATCTTCTTCCCCCAAGAATCAGACGTGTGATCATATTTGCTTCATGCGCTGCACAGATTGCCACTCTCGGTGCCATCAGACCATTTCCATACGTTGGTGCCGTCTCGCGGTCTCCGCACAGGTAAAAGTTCTTCATTAACTTCTGTGTGCGAATTGTATTACTGCTCCCATAGCCTGCCATTCCGGTTGCCGATACCAGTTTCTTTTTCGGAAAATGCTGTAGAATTCCATTTACCAGCATTGCTTTTGCTTCTGGATTATCGAATGCTTCACACACAATCGGTTCGTCACAAAATAATTTCGTAAGATTTTCTTCTGTGACTTTTACACAATCTGTATCGATATCCAGATATGGATTGATCTTTAACAATAATGATTTCAGCGCATCTGTCTTATACATCCCGATATGCTCCATAAAATACTGCTGCCGGTTCAGATTCGTAATATCCACTACATCAAAATCAATCAAGTGCAAATGCCCGACACCAATTCTTGCAAGTGCATACGCCACATTTGATCCCAATCCGCCAAGCCCGGCGATCGCAACCCTCCCCGCTGACAGAAGTTTCTGTTTCTCCGGAGAATGTCTCTCATTTAATGCTGCCACAATCGCTTCTTTACTAAGTACTTTTTCTTTCTCTGTATTCTCCGTCATATTTTCTAATCCGGTTTCTTCCATGAATGTTAGCCTCCTCCCACGAATGTCACAACTTCCAGACGGTCGCCGTCTTTTAACATGGTATCGGAATAGCTGTATTTCGGAAGAATATCTCCATTTAACTCTACAGCGATTCTTTTTTACCTGATACTGATTCTGTTCCAGATATTCTGCAACAGTCGTATCCTCTGTCAGATTGATTTCTTTTCCATTTACGATAATCATGCGTTCTCCTTTCCCGGATCATACTTTCAAAAGTACTTGTCAGATAAAAAAAGAGTTCACGAAGTAAATACACCCGTGGTGGTGCACCCCTTCGTGAACTCTCGTTCACTCTCAACTTATCCGATATTCTATTGTTCCTGATTTACGTCACATAGCAACAAAAAAAAGAGAGATACCAACTAAATGCATCTCTCCTAAAATCTACGTCATACATTCCTACGTTGGCATTATCCAAATCAGGTATATGGGTCGAAGTTCTTAACTTCCTCTCAGCCTGTACACAAGCTCCCGTGTTTTATCCACATGTTTAAGTATAGAAACACCTGCACGAAATGTCAACTCATTTTTTCTGATTTCTGACTTATCTGTCTGACCAGACTTCGTCGGCAATCTCTTTTACAAGTTTAAGCTTTGCCCACTGTTCTTCTTCTGTCAGCTTATTACCGATCTCGCAGGATGCAAATCCGCACTGCGGGCTTAAGTATAAGCGGTCAAGCGGAACATATTTTGCTGCTTCGTGGATTCTTGCGATTACTTTTTTCTTTGTCTTCCAGTTCCGGTGTCTTGGTTGTTATAAGTCCAAGTACGACGCTTCTTATCGCCGGATACCTTTGCAAGTGGTGCAAATCCGCCGGATCTCTTGTCGTCATATTCCAGATAATATGCATTTACATTTTCTTCTCCGAATAACAAATCCGCTACGGAATCATATGCTCCGGAACTGAAGAATGTAGAATGATAATTTCCACGGCATACATGTGTATTGATCACCAGATCTTCCGGTGCCTGTGCTACTACCTGGTTATTCAGTTCCAGAAGGAGTTTCTTGTAATCTTCCAGTCTCTGTCCTGTTCTTCCGGTCAATGCAACTGCCATCTTTGCATCTACCATTCCGCCCCATACGCAGTCATCAAACTGAAGGTTACGGCAGCCTGCTGCATAGATTTCCTGCACGAATTCACCGTATGCCTTAATCACATCCTCGGCAAATGCTTCTTCCGATCCATAGATTTCTAATGTTGTATTCAAAAGCTGTGCCCCGGTAAAGTATGCATAGAACTGTCCCGGTGACGGGATAGTCTGTTTTGCGACAGTATTTTCATCTTCTAATGCTTTGATGAATTTGAAATGCTCTACGAAAGGATGATTCTTTACTGAAATCTTTCCCGTCATGTATGTATCATCAATCATTGCTGCTTCTGCGTCAAATGTTGTATTCCCCTCTACTGTCTTCTGATGCTCGATTCCTTCAAATCCCCACATGAAATCAAGATGCCATGTAGATCTTCTGAATTCTCCATCAGTTATAACATGATAACCAAGTTCTTTAACCTTTGCCACCAGTTCCAGGATGCATTCATCTTCCACTGCGGTCAGTTTTTCCTGTGAGATTGTCCCTTCTTCGAAATTCTTTCTTGCGTCTTTTAATTTCTGTGGGCGTAAAAACTTCCTACAAAGTCGTAACGAAATGGTGTGTTCATGATTATTTTCTCCTTGCCGGCAGGGACTTAGGTTTTCTGTCTTTTTTGTTGTCCCTGATGGCTTTCTTTTATATTTTTCATATTCTTGATGATGTTCTCGATCGATGGATTTATTATAATTTGTTTTGATAAACTTGTATAATACAAAAAAAATGTGTATTTGTCATAGTTTTAAACTATATCAAATATCCCTTTCAAATCATCAACCGACTATCTACAGAAGCTGCCACCGGCAATTTTTCTTACATATTTTGACATCTATATAGCCTGCCACCGCCACCCTTTCTTGTATACTTTGGCATAAAAATCTCAGATTTCACTTCTTTATTATATCACAATCATATATCCGCTATATTAATTATAGCTTTTACTTATCTTTATCACAGTTGTATAATTTATTTGGATGAAAATATGAAAGGAAGCGCTTTATTATGGAGGAAAAAACACTTTTTCCCAGAGAAGAAAAATCAGAAATCTTATTTAAGAAAATATCCGAAGATAAATGGGCATGTGAAAAACTGATGGAAACATTCTGCAGTTATTTATTCAGTAACGATGGGGTAGACCTTCCCGATTCTCCGTCATCTACAGAATTCGCACAGGCTCTTTTTAATTCTTATCGCAATCGGGATTTATCTGCGTTTCTGATGGCTATCTGTCAGAATACAGTCTTTGATCTTTTAAGAAATGCATTCCTGATTCCCTATCGGTTCAATGCGGACGGAAAACAGAATCCGATGATCATGACAGATGAAAACGGAATGTTACTTCCTGAATATAAGAGATCGATTCATGAACGGGAATACCGTCATTTCCATGAGGTATATACAGATCTCGGAGCTCCAAAGAATATTTTTCTGGCACAGGCATACCGCTACAGCCATTCTTATACATCCGACGATATGGAACCGGAACAAAACATTCTGGAAAAGAATAACGGTGTACTGTTGATCCGTGAATTACCGGATACCGTAAAATTAAAAAGAAACCGAAGCAGAAGCTTATTCTGCTATTCTGGATATTGTCATAAAACTTCAAAAAGAGCTTCCTATGTCCTATGTATTCTATGGACAGGATTCTCTTGTTGAAGATAATACCCGTTATGATGAGATCGGAGTTTTCCTTCCGAATTCACATTTCTTAAAAAATCTGGAACGCCACGTTTCCAAAGCAGAGGCGATCATTTATGCAGACAACTAATTCTGACTTTATTGATATTATGGAAAAAAATCATATGGAGATTCCATGGCATGACTACGCCAATGATGACAGTAATGTGTTGATTGCAGAAGCCGGACTGATCGAGAAAGCTTCTGTCATCGGCCGTGTTGGGTTAATCATGCTCTCATGCGGAACAGGTGCATGGCGTGTCCGTACTTCCATGAACAGGCTTTCCAAAGAGCTTGGTGTAACCTGTACGGTAGACGTGGGATTGATGTCCATTGTATTTAACTGTTTTGATGGAAACGATTGTATTTCCCAGTCGTTGAGTATTGCCAATACGGGAGTGAATACCTCCAAGCTTTACCGCATGGAACAGTTTGTAGATCATTTTCCGGAAGAAGAAGCACATATGACCGGTGAAGATATCCATAAACGACTGGATAAAATTGAAGAAATCCATGCTCTTTATTCACCTGCAAAGCTGGGGCTTGCCGCAGCTCTTGCCTGCTGCGGTTTTACTTTTTTTACTCGGAGGCGGACCGGTTGAGATGGCTCTTGCTTTTATTGCCGCCGGGATTGGTAATCTGATCCGTACGAAACTGATCAAACACCATTACACACTGTTTTTGAATATAGCAGTCTCTGTTTCAGCAGCATGTTTTACCTATGCAGTCTTTCTGAAACTTGCGGAACTTGTCTTTCACATTCCGGAATTTCATGAAGCTGGTTATATCTGCTCGATGCTGTTCATCATCCCGATTTCCATTTATTACAAGCGGGATCGACCTTGCAAAGCTGGATCTGCGTTCGGGACTGGAGCGGCTTACTTATGCAATCATTATCGTTATGGTTGCCACTTTATTTGCATGGATCATGGCTTTACTTCTGCATCTGGAACCGGCCGATTTTACGGCACTGCATCTAAGTGCTGCTGCCCGTCTGATTTTCCGTGTGATTGCAAGCTTTTGCGGAGTATTCGGTTTCTCGATCATGTTCAACAGTTCTCATTCGATGGCGGCAACGGCTGCATTTATTGGTGCCATTGCCAATACACTCCGGCTTGAACTTGTTGATTTCACACATATGCCTCCGGCCGCCGCCGCATTTATCGGGGCTCTGACTTGCTGGATTGCTTGCTTCTTTTATTAAAAAGAGTAATGGATATCCAAGAATCTCGCTTACCGTGCCTTCTATCGTGATCATGGTTCCAGGACTTTACCTTTATCGTGCAATTTATAATTTCGGGATCATGTCACTGACGGATGCGGTTTCATGGTTTACTTCTGCGATTATGATTATTGTGATGTTGCCGCTGGGACTGATATTTGCGAGAATTCTGACCGATCGTACGTTTCCGGTATTGTACGTAAAATCTCTCATTTTATATCAGAATTTATTTACGATGAACAGTCTGTTTCTGCCTGTACCGACAAAAAGCTGGCACAAATCACGAGGGCACTCGCAGGAAATCTTAAATAAATCCGGAAAAAAACCGGAAACGAGTTTTCATTTCCCTGTTGGTTTTTACTCTGCTCCTTATATTCCATCACAACATTAATAGTCTACGATAGAACTTGTATACATTTTTATTAATTATCTCTTCCATATGTGGGTGTCATCTGAGACAACATAGCCGGTGCGATATCGAATACGCTTCTTGCTCCTGATTCACCTTTCTTAGAAAGTCTGTGTGCAGCACGTGCATAAGCTACCAGAACACTTCCTGTGAACTCCGGGTTGGAATCCAGTTTCAGACGATACTCGATCACATGCTTGTTGCCTTCGCATCCTGTCTCACCGGTACGGATCACGAATCCACCGTGAGGCATCTTGCTGTGGTTTTCTTTTTAATTCTTCTTCTGTGATAAATGTTACCGTTGTATCATATTCATCAAAGTAGTTCGGCATTGTCTTGATTGCCTCTTCAATGGCTGCTTTATCTGCTCCTTCTTCTGCTACTACATAACACTCTCTTAAATGTTTCTGTCTTGTTGTCAACTCCGGTTCGCTTCCGCTTCTTACCTGGTCAACCGCTGCTTCGATCGGTACCGTATACTGGATTCCGTTCTTCACACCTTCGATACGGCGGATCGCATCAGAGTGTCCCTGGCTGACCCCTTTTCCCCAGAATGTATAAGTGCTTCCCTGTACCAGGATAGACTCTGCATACAGACGATTCAGAGAACATTCCCGGATCCCAGCCTACTGAGATAATACTTACATTCTTTCCTTCTTTTTGCTGCTTTATCTACATTTGCAAAATACTCAGGGATCTTAGCATGTGTATCAAAGCTGTCAATGGTATTGAATGATGCTGCTACCTTCGGTCCGATTACCGGAAGGTCTGTTGCTGATCCGCCGCAGAGGATCATTACATCGATATCATCTTTCATAGCTTCCATATCATCAAAGTGCTTTACTTCTGCCCCTTCTGTCTGGATCTTTACACTTGCAGGATCTCTTCTTGTAAATACTGCTTTTAATTCCATATCATCATTACGCTTGATAGACTGCTCTACTCCGCGTCCGATGTTACCGTATCCAACGATACCAATTCTGATTTTTCCCATAATTCTACCTCTGTTTCTTATGATTTGCCGCCTTATTCGGTGGCCGTTTTTTATTCACTGATATCAATCATTTCTACTGTTCCTTTACAGTTTTGCACTGTCTTTTCTGCCGCTGATATCTTTGTAAATTATATCATAGATTCTTTTCACGGCAATCTTTTTTCTTTTGCAAATTTCTTTATTGATAATTTTTATGTTTCTACTCACAGAGCAGCTTCCGTTTTTCTTATCTTCTGCCTATCCCATCTCATTATAATGCGCATAGATTCCGCCCTGTTTTAACAGTTCTTCATGTGTTCCACGCTCTGCGATTCCATTATCTGCCACTACAAGGATCTCATCCGCATTGCGGATTGTTGATAATCGATGCGCGATCGTAATCGTTGTCCGGTTCTTTGCAAGCTCTTCCAGACTCTTCTGGATCCAGCGTTCGCTCTCATTATCCAGTGCACTTGTCGCCTCATCCAGAATCAGGATAGGTGGGTTCTTCAAAAATACTCTTGCAATAGAAATCCGCTGTTTCTGACCGCCGGAAAGTCTTGTTCCACGTTCACCAACAAATGTATCATATCCGTCCGGCAGTTCCATAATAAAATCATGAATGTTCGCTTTCCTTGCTGCGTCTTCAATCTCTTCCATAGATGCTCCCGGCTTCCCATATGCGATATTCTCTTTAATACTTCCACAGAACAGATATACATCCTGCTGTACCAGTCCGATCTGATTACGCAGACTTTCCAGTGTCAGATCCCGGACATCTTTTCCGTCAATCGTAACACGTCCGCCTGTTACATCATAGAATCTCGGAAGCAGAGAACAGATCGTCGTCTTACCACTTCCCGAAAGGTCCGACTAAAGCCACGGATTTTCCTGCCGGAATGTCGAATGTAACATTTGAAAGCACCGGTGTATCATCGTCGCTATAATGAAACGATACGTTTTCATAAGAAACGTGTCCGTTTACTTCATCTATTGGTTCTGCATCTGGTGCATTTACAATCTCCGGTTCTGTCTCTATCACATCCAGAAATCTGCGGAATCCGGACAGTCCTTTCTGCATCATCTCAGTAAGCTCGACTAGAATCTGTATCGGGCTGATAAAGATCCCAATATAGAGTGCGTACATCGCAAGATCCGCTGCCTCCATCTTCCCATGTGCGATCAGCCATCCTCCGAATACCAGCGTCATCAGATACATCATCCCCTGAAAGAACAGGTTGCCGCTCATAAAGCTTCCCATACATTTATAATTGGCATCCTTGGAACGCAGAAATCCCTGGTTGCTTTTTCGGAACTTCTCCCGCTCAATGTCTTCATTCGCAAAAGACTGTACGACACGAATTCCTGCCAGCGTATCCTGAAGACTGGAATTGACATCCCCGATCTTCCGCCGGTTGTCCATGAATGTCGCCTGCATCCTCTTGTTCTGTCCATAGGAGAAAACAACATGAACACTACAAGAACTAAAAGTGGAATCGCAAGTCTCCAGTTGATCAGAAACAGGAATATGAACGAACCGATAATTTTGATCAGCGAAATAAATAAGTTCTCCGGTCCATGGTGTGCCATCTCGGAAATATCAAACAGATCGGACACCAGCTTGCTCATCATCTGCCCGGAATTATTCTGGTCATAATATGAAAATGACAATTTCTCATAATGGTCAAAAAAGCTGCTGCCGCATGTCCCGTTCCATATTGGCGCCCATCATATGTCCCTGATAACTGACGTAATATTTGCAAAGCGCCTGTAAAATATAAATTACAAGAAGCCCCGCCCGATTGGGAGAAAGGGCCTGTAATATACGGTCTGCCGGTTCTGCGAACAAGGTCTTTGTAAGTGTCCGCAATATCTGCGGAAATGCAAGATCTACCAGACTTATAACCGCCGCACAGATCAGATCCAGAAAGAATACCGCCTTATACGGGGCATAATACCGGATGAATTTTTTCATTGTATGCATTGTATATTCCCTGCCTTTTCCTATAAACTCAATCCTTTATATTATAAGATATCCCAGATGAATTTGAAACCATTAAACACCTTTATAAGAAATTTTCTCTATCTCATCATACTCCAAGTAATTTCAAAAGCTCTGTATGCGGATGTGCCTGATCCTTCTGATATACGTCCACATAATTGAGTGCTGCTGCGCCATCCATAAATGCCGGGAAAAAGAAAGCCGCACTCCGGTTCTCCCGGTTCGTAATCTCCACTTACCGGACAGATGGCACAGATTAAGTATTCAAACATTTCTTCAGATTCACCCTGACGGACATGATCTTTCCCTTTTGCCGGAATATCATACCTGTCATGAAATACATAGACCGCATAATCTCCCATTGCCTGATATTGTTCCCCGACAATCTCATAAAAGGTCTCCATTAATGCATCATTTTTCAGTCCACACACACGCATTCCCATTAAAAGCTTCCACATACTGTCACCTTTCATCTTCTCACTGGAAAATGCATATTCTTTCAGATTCTGATTCGTATCTGCAAATGGGATTACTTTTGCTATTTGTAAATTTTTTTCTTTTCTCATCTGGGCTCAATTTTAAAAAT
>VOFC01001106.1_pt1 | contig 92000 bp, 107 predicted proteins | sample 5384161 | NCBI WGS metagenome assembly VOFC01 (sample SAMN12384722, study PRJNA508395) | human gut metagenome | isolation source: healthy gut B | host: Homo sapiens | reverse complement strand
TTGAGTAAGTTGAAATCCAGCGGAGACCGAGTGTCTGGCGTCTTTCAGGACGAACCTCCATAGGTACCTGATAAGTAGCACCGCCGACACGACGAGCCTTAACTTCGAGAACGGGCATTACATTTTCCATAGCCTGCTCGAAAACCTCAAGTGGGTTATTACCTGTCTTATCAGCAATAATTTCAAATGCACCGTAAACAATTTTCTGAGCAACGCCCTTTTTACCGTCGTACATAATGTTGTTGATAAGACGAGTTACGAGTTTTGAATTATAAAGCGGATCCGGTAATACGTCACGCTTCGCAATAGAACCTCTTCTTGGCACTTTGCTTCCCTCCTTCACAATAATTGAGATATCATAGGTACTCGAAAGCGACAAACTCCCGTATGCCAACAAGAAATCCATAAATATATATAGAAATCCTGCCGCATAGCAGAACTTAAAATCAATTTAAGCCGAAGTTATGTCAATTCCTTATTTACCTGCCTTTGGACGCTTTGCGCCATACTTAGAACGGGACTGCATTCTTCCTGCAACGCCCTGTGCGTCGAGTGTACCACGAACAATGTGATAACGAACACCAGGCAAGTCCTTAACACGGCCACCACGAATAAGAACAACGCTGTGATTATCTTGGCTATAAGGACACAAATCCCCACTTTTATAATTATATGAGAACTCTACATAATCAAGAATAGGATTAGTTGTATATTTACCATCTTCATTTATAAAACCAAATTTTCCATCAAGAGTTACCATTGCTACGCCATTATGAAAATAAGTAAGTGACTCAAATTGTGGATTTATAATAGTTTTTCCTGTATTATCAATAAATCCCCATTTTTCATTTAATTTAACAGGTATCAAATAATTTCCTTCTTCACCTGTTTTAGGTTGTAAATCATATGAATAGTCATCTGAATCTAATTTAATCTTAGGATATATTGAATCATATTGTGGTGTTATAACAATTTTTCCAGAAAAATCTATAAATCCATACTTATTATCTGACCTAATAGGTATAATTCCCATATCATCATAAAAAATTGGTTTCATAGAAACTCATCAAATTATAATCAACATCCTCAAATTGAGGATTTATAATATATTTTCCATTTGTGTCTATAAATCCATATTTATAATCAACTGAAACAACTGCCATTCCATTTTTAAAATCTCTAGCATATTCGTATTGAGGATTTATAACATATTTTCCGTCTTTTCCTATGTATCCATATTTATCATTAGATTTTACTACTGCTAAGCCATCACTAAAATCTTTAGCATAACTAAATTGTGGGTTTACTATATAATTCCCGGTTTTATCTATATAACCATACTTTGAATCTTCTTTGCCATTACCCACAATAGCTAAACCATCTTCAAAAGCACCTGCATAATCCCATTGAGCATTTATAACAAAATTTCCAGTATTATCTATATATCCATACTTTCCATTCATTTTAACACTTGCAAGACCTTCAAAAAAATCTTCCAGCTGATTCAAATTGAGGATTTATAGCAAGTTCCCCTGCTGTATTCATATATCCCCATTTATCACCAGATTTTACAGGAACTAAATCTTCATAAAACAAAGTATATTCTTCTGATGTTTTATCATTCTTTGCAATAAACATATCATATACTAAATATCCTGCTGCCGAAACTAATACTAGTATAACAAGAATTATTAAGGCTATTACAACACCTTTTGTTTTTTACTTTTTACTGCTATATCTGTATTCGCTTCATAATCAGCAACTACTTGATTTTCAGTAATGTTATTATCATCTACATTCTGAATATTATCATTTGATACATCAGATACTTCAACAGCATTTTCATTCTGTTCCATTTCAATTTTTTCTTCTCCCATAAATAACTCTCCCAACTTTGAATAGCAATAATATACTATACTTATTTTCAGATCGCCTAAATTTTATATATATTATACAATATAATATTCTTTATGTCAACAGTAAATATAAAAGAATTACATTTTTTTTAACAAAATAATATCGGATATTCTGACAGCTTAACAGAATACCCGATATAACCATTTTTATCTCTTAATCACAAAGATAGTAACGCCTTGATTAAGTCCTAATATTTTTTTTCTCTCTATCTTAGCATTAGAATACTTGCTCACCATATTCCTAAGAGCTGTTCCGCCACGATAACCATGTATAACAGAAACCTCTCTTACATCTTTCGGCAAGGTTTTCAGTGTAGAAGTTATAAGACTTCTTGCACTTTCAACAGTATGGCCATGCAGGTCTATTTCTATTGAATAAGGCATCGTTTTTCACCTCTGCTTAATCCGCTGTAATTTCAGCAGTTTTTGCACCGACAAGTTCAATTAAATCCTTTGGTGCTAGCTCTATCTGATAACCTATCTTTCCTGCACTTACTATGATTGTTTCTATATTCTCAGCGGATTTATCAAATACTGTTACAAATTGCTTTTTCATTCCGATAGGTGAACAGCCTCCTCTGATATATCCAGTAACCTTATTTATATCCTTAACATGAATCATTTCAACATGCTTTTCGCCAACAGATTTTGCTGCCTTTTTTTTAAATCAAGTTCTTTTAATACAGGAACTACAAAAACATAATAATCTCTGCCCGCACCCTTTGTAACCAATGTTTTGAAAACCTGTTCTGGATTTTGCCCCATCTTTTTCCGCAACAGCTGCACCATCAATAGCTCCGTCACTATGGTCATAGGTATGTGCTTTATATGTAATCTTTGCTTTATCAAGAATACGCATAACATTTGTCTTAAATTCTGACATATTATTTCAGTCCTTTCAGCTTTAAATCAACTTTACATTATAATAAAATTTAATGGTGACTTTGTCAATATTTTTAGAATTGTTATATTAAGCTTTGATTATATAACAAAAAGGACATCAAACACACTCTTGTGAAATGCGTCTGATGTCCTTTATGGGAGTTGAAAATATTAATAAATATAGAAAATTTTATGTATTAACTTCTGTCATACGCTTTACAAATTTAATCTTATCCATAGCTTTAAGCATTGCTGTAATAACAACAAGCTTCACTATGGTCATTGGTATTATCTGAACAAATATGCGTGAAACAAGTGTCGAAAATAGAACGCAAAAAAAGTCTGTTCCATTCCCTTTATAAAGTATCGTCAACCACAATGGTGTAATAAACAAGCTAAAAACAAACTCTGATATAAGTACCGAAATTAAAATTCTTATAAAGCTATCACTCTTTTTAAGAAAAAATCCAAATACAGCACCTACAAGCATAGCCGAAATCGTAATCGGCGGAAACCATATTCCAACAGGGCGGAATATAACTCCGATAATATCGCCGATACCTGCTACTTCTGCAGCACCTACCGCACCATAAAGTCTTGCGGCAATAACTACTGGAATAAATGAAAAACTTATTTTGATATTCCACACCTGAAATGTAAGAAATTGTGAAATTACAAACTGGGCGGCAATAAGAATTGCAAATACTGCCATTGTTTGTGTTGATAGCTTAGCTTTGCGACTTTTTGTTTCATTCAATTTGTTTTTGAACATAAAAAACCTCCTTATTTTTACAGAATCGCTGTAATGAAATAAGAAGATTACTTCTTTACATTATCAAACAGCGGGATGCAGACTGCGTACCGCAAGAAATTCTTTTCGTTCATACGACAACTCCCCGTTCGTATGACACTTAACGCACACAATCTTACTCTGTAGCTAATACTATACACCCTCAAATACATTTTGTAAAGGAAATCTTCTGGCAATGGTTTTATATTTTATATGACACTTGAAATTGTGTTTTTTCGAATACTTGCTATTATCGCAAAAAAGGTATATAATAAAGATTAGGCAAATTTTATAGCACACAAACTATAATATGCAAATTTCTTAGAAGAAGGGATTCTTTATGACTAAAATTGATATTTTTTTCAGGCTTTCTCGGTGCAGGAAAAACTACACTTATCAAAAAGCTTATCGAAGAAGCCTTTAAGGGCGAAAAGCTCGTTTTAATTGAGAATGAGTTCGGCGAAATCGGCATTGACGGCGGTTTCCTCAAGGAGGCTGGCGTGCAGATTAACGAAATGAATTCTGGCTGTATCTGCTGTTCTCTTGTTGGTGATTTTGAAAAGGCTCTCGGCAAGGTTCTTGAGGACTACGCTCCTGACAGAATCATCATCGAGCCTTCAGGCGTTGGTAAGCTTTCAGATGTTATTAAGGCTGTTCAGGCTGTCGTAACAGATAAGGTTTGCCTTAACGGTTTTGTTACAGTTGCAGACGCTACAAAGTGCAAGATGTATATTAAGAATTTCGGTGAGTTCTATCTTAACCAAATCGAATATGCAAGCACTATCGTTCTCAGCAGAACTCAAAATCTTTCACAGGAAAAGCTTGATGCCGCTCTCACCCTTATTCGTGAGCATAATAGCAAAGCAAGAGTTGTTACAACTCCATGGAGCGAAATCTCTGGTAAAAACATTCTTACAGCAATCGAGGGTGACAATTCCTTCACAGAAGACCTCCTCAAAGAGGCTGAAGTTTGCCCAACCTGCGGACATCATCACCATGACGGTGAGCATTGCGACCATGACCATGATGAGCATGACCACGAACATCACCACCACGACCACGATGAGCATGACCACGAACATTGCCACCATGACCATGATGAGCATGACCACGAGCATTGCCATCACGACCACGACGAGCATGACCATGAGCATTGCTGTCATGACCATAACGGACATCATCATCACCATGCTGATGAAGTATTCACAAGCTGGGGCAAGGAAACTGCAAAGCACTTCACAAAGGAAGAGATTGAAAAAATTCTTTCTGCTTTGAATGATACTGAAAAGTATGGTTTCATACTTCGTGCAAAGGGCATTGTTGCAGGCGAAAATGGCGAGTGGATTCACTTCGACTTTGTTCCTGAAGAATCAAATGTAAGAAATGGTTCTGCTGACTATACGGGCAGGCTTTGTGTTATCGGTTCTAAGCTTAATGAGGCCGCTCTTGCTGAACTTTTCGACTGCTAAGAGATTTTCCCGAAAGGATTTGATTAAATGACTATACCTGTTTATCTGTTTTTGGGATTTCTTGAGGGCGGAAAAACTCAGTTCATTCAAGAATCTATGTCTGACAAACGCTTTCACGATGGTGACAGAACACTTATTGTTGTTTGTGAAGAGGGTATCGAGGAATTCGATACATCTAAATTCCATGGTGGAAATGTTACAATAGCAGTTATAGAGGACGAAGCTGAGCTTAATACCAAGCACCTCGAGGAACTTCGCAAAAAGTGCAGAGCTGAAAGAGTTCTTATCGAATATAACGGTATGTGGCTTATTCAACAGCTTGCCGAGGCACTCCCTAAGAACTGGCAAATCTATCAAACAATGATGATGCTTGATGCTACAACCTTTGATATTTATAATGCTAATATGCGTCAGCTTATGATAGATAAATTCTCCGCCGCAGAAATGATTGCAATAAACCGTTGTGAGCCTGGTGTTGATAAGGCTAAATTCCATAATGCAGTTCGTGCATTGAATCGCCGAGCAAGTATTGTTTTTGAATATAAAGATGGTTCTATCGAGCCAGACGACATCAAGGACGAATTACCATTTGACCTTAAAGCACCTATTGTTGAGATTAAGGACGAGGATTTCGGTATACTTTATCTTGACGCTATGGACGAGCCTGATAAGTATGATGGTAAGGTTATCAGCTATACGGGCATTATTGCAAAATCTCCAAAGCTTCCTAAAAATACCTTTATCGCAGGGCGCTTCTGTATGACCTGCTGTGCTGAGGATATAAATTATATTGGCTTTGTCTGCAACTCAAATACTGACCTCAAGCTTAAAAATAAAGGTTGGTATAAGGTTAAAGCTAAGATTAAGGTTGAGAATAATTCAGCTTATCAAGGCGTTGGTCCTGTGTTATATATTCTTGCAGTTGAACCGGGCAAAAAACCTGACGAAGAGCTTGTTTACTTCACCTAAGGAGCGATTCAGATATGATATGCGACGATATGCCGCTCTTACTATGGTTTCAGTGTGATAATCCATTTTCTGAAAGCGAAGGAAATTTTCGCTACTGTCTTTCGCCAAAGGATAATGATGAAAAAGAACGCAGTTTACTTTTTTAGAAATCTGGACAGGCAAGTTTTGCAAAGAAAAAAGTGAAATTTTATATAGCAAAGAATTTCCTATGAGTGATGATGGAATTCAAGAGGCTATCACTGTTATCAAAGAAAAATTAAATACTATCGCTTAAAATTTCAATCCGCCTTTGATATTTATATCAAAGGCGGATTTTTATATAAAAACTAAAAATCAATTAATTCCTTCAGCTCTCGATATTTGAATTTCAGCAGCAAATATATACCTCTTAGCGTAATTTTGCTGACAACAAAACTTCATTTATATATAATAATATCAAAAGAAAGGAGGTTTTAAAATTGAACATTCGGATTGAAATAATCGACACAAATAAACCTTATGCGGTTATATATACAAATAAAATTACACCAGAGGTTCAACAGGCGGTTTCATTACTTGATACTAAATCAGAACTTATCACCGCAAATGATGATGAAAAAATCATTATTATTCAACCCACAGAAATTTATATGATTCGTATTGAAAATTCAGAAACCATTATTTATTGTGAAAACCATAAGTATCGCTCTAAGAAAAGGCTTTATGAGCTTTTATCATTACTTGGCAAAGATTTTATACAAATCTCAAAAAGTGCAGTAATAAATCTTAAACAAATTGATTTTGTTGAACCATCATTCAGCGGTATGATGAAACTTTTTCTAAAAAAACAAACAAAGCGAATATATCTCAAGAAAATATTTGTCTGAATTTAAGAAATGTCTTGGTTTATGAAAGGAGTTTTATTTATGAAAAAATTTTTAGGAAGAACTTTTTTAGGAATTGCTTGGGGCTGCACTATAAACTGCCTTGTTATGCTTATAATATCATTTTCAGAAGGCAAAATTTATTTTACTGCAAACGAATATCTCAAACAGCTTATATGTTCAGCAGTTGTCGGAATAGCATTTGCATTGCCAACTTTTATATATGAAAACGAAAAGCTCTCACAAGGAATAAAGTGCCTTATTCATCTTGGAATTGGGTTCATTACTTATTTTATTAACGCATTTATAGCTGGTTGGTTTCCAGTTGGCTTAGACATAAAAATAGTTATAGGCTCTGTTTTAATTATGATTGCACTATCATTTATAATTTACTTTTTCTTTTGGCTTTATTATAAAAACGAAGCTAAAAAGATAAATCAAAAAATAAAAACCATTAAAATAAGTCTTAATTTTTTTTAATTTATGTCATATTAAAAATCCTATCTATATTAAAGCAATAAATTGCCCAATAGATAGGATTTTCTTATATATAAACTACCTTTCCTGCATTGGTGGAGTAAAATTCTCTATTGCCTCTCTAAGCTTTGGGTGATGAATTATAAAATGAATTGCCGGAGATTTTCCCTTAGAAATCATAACCCACTGCCCTTGATGTATTATTATCTGCAAGTTGCGGAAAGTATGTGCAGATGTCTGCTTAAAAATATAATTTGGGTGTTTTTTTCTGCATACTTCAGGCTTTGCTTTAAATGTTCAAGATAGTCTTTGTATGTATACAGTATATCATTCTCGTAAAACATTCCGGAAAGAGAGAGCGACATAGGATAGTTTTCAAATTCTTCTTTAGTTATATAAGGAATTTCGTCCTCAATGATATTATTTTTAAGAATTTGCCCTGCAATATTTCTTTGTTGTTCAGCATAAGACATTATATTCTGTTTATCTGCTTCCGAAAGAGAATGTTTTTCTAAAAACTTCTTTAAATAATTCTCCTCCATAGTATAAAGTGGTAGTGAAGATAAAATACTTCTTCTCTTTCCTTCTGTGTGAACATCTGAAAATAAAAAAGCATTCAATGCACTTACACTATCCTCTCTATAAATATCCATAAGGGAATGTGCATTGCTTAACAGTTCGTTCGCTCTCTTATTATAATAGGCAACCTCGTCCTTAGATTTTGTAAGGTAATACTTTCCGTCACTATGATAACCAGAAATAGCCTCACCAGATAATGCAACTGTTCCTGATACTTTAAGGAAATGCAAAAAAACACTATTCTGTATACCTTTTATATAATATGGCGAAATCTGACCTGTCATATACATAGGTATATAGCTTTCAAGCCCGAGCATCATTTCTGAAAACGGTCTATCAACATTATGTATCATATTTAAGTGCAAGCCTTTTTTAGCATCATAGCCATACCAAACATCCATTTTTTAGGAAAATCTGCGTCCTTAGCCATACTTTCCATTGGCATATCACTATACATTATAACTTGTTCCATAGATTTAGAAAGAACTGTCGCCTTGAGAAAATCAAGCTCACTCTGCATCATATTTTTTAAACCAAAATAGCTTTTTTTTGATTTCGGAAGCTGAAACGGCAATGTTGGTACTTTTAATTCATCAAAATGTATCGCTTTAATATATTCATTTAAATCAAATTCATTTAGCTTATCTAAAAAATTTGATATGTTATTATCACTCTTGCCTTTTCCATCTATAAGCCATTCTTTTTATCTTTTCAAAACGCTTTGAATTATCAGAAAGTTCTTCTTTTGAACATTCCAAAAAGTTCAGAAAGTATTTTTATCTGAGAATCGTCCTCAATTTCTCTCGCAACACAGCTTGCAACACTCTCTGCAAATTTAACAGGTTCAGCAGGCTGACGAGAACCATTCTTTATTCTGAATATTGTTGAAGAATCATAGTTTATATATTTGCAAAGCTTTGATACATTTATATTCATTATTGAAATCAATGTATTAAAATTTTTCTTAATTGCTCTCTATCTGCTGTACTTACATCATCACATTCAAGAAAAGAATCTATAACTGATTTTTTTTGTTATATTAGGTTGGTTATTTTCTGCTAATATATCAATAGCTTCACAAATCCTTTCTAAGGCATCGCTATTAATTTCAGGCACACGCTCACCCGAGCGATAGCGACTAATAGTAGAAGCTGACAAGCCTGAAATTTCACATAAATCCTTAGCAGTACAATTTATAATTTCTATATAATCATTAAGTCTTTCATTAAATTTCATCTTATAAACCCCACACTTCTATATAATTATACACCCCATGTTAAATTATAAAAGTTATTTTCCAAATTGGAAAGTGACATTATGGAAATAATTCACTACACTATAATATCTTATAGTATAATAAAAAGTGTAAAAATTTCAAGCCTATGGAGGTGCATTTTAGCTATGGTAACTAAAACTTAAACTAAACAAAGCTAAAATAAATTATTTAGTAAAGCGAGGTTGAGAAAATATGAAAAAAACATCAATCAAAAAAAACAAACCAAGTGCTGTCGGTTTTGTTATCGTCTTGTATGCTGCTATCAGCTACCACAGCGGCTTCGGCTACTTTAGTAACTGACACTACACAAAACGAACAAATACAAACAAATCTTCCGCCCGAACATACTCCAAAAACATGGACACTGACTTCTGATGTTGGACCTTCTAATAAATATATCATTATGCCAGGTGATAGTGTGATATATGAGGGTAAAACATCAAGTGGTACAGGTATGACGGATACTGGACCTGTTGAATACACATGGAAACAGATAGGATTTAAAATAACCTCTTATCGCACACAATATCTTAAATCGGCTCTGCCTCAAATTGAGTTTACAACAGCCAAGTACAAAACAGATGACGATACCGAGATATCAACCAATATAGGATTTACAAATAATACTGGTAAAGCGCTTAGATTATGGTGTACAGGCGGTGGCGATCTTGGACGCAATTCTTTTACAATTTTTACTGAATCGTCTATAATCTTAGAGGCATATGAACCTGAATATAATTTCTCATATGATTTACAAGGTGGCACAGTTCAAGGCGAAAGCTTGGCAAATAAATATTATATAACTAATGGAGAATATACTCTCCATATTCCTGCACCTGTAATAGCAGGCGAACATTTCTACCGCTGGAGCGGAAGTGTTCCATGGGGAACTAGTGCAAGTATTTATCCTACTGGCAGGGCAAAAGGACAATCATACACTGATTTCACCTGGAGTTTGGATGATAATTCGTTGGGTACTTGTGATTTTAAAGATTCCGAATTAGTTGCAAACTATCAACCAGGCTTCACTATGAGTTTTCATGGTATGAAGGGCACAGTAAATAATCAAAGTGATTATATTTACGAAATTGACAAAGAATATAATAAGGAAAAAAGATGTCACTGAATATATAGGTTTTGATGAAACTGATTTAGATATTTCCAGAAACGGCTATACCTTTGCAGGCTGGTATCTTGATTCCGATTATACTCGTCCATTCTATGGTCTTAATGATGACCGCACCTATGATATGAATGGTGATGGTGTATATGATTATAAGGATAAAGGCGAACCTTTTGAGGGTAGTAACTGGAATATGGATTTATATGCCAAATGGGAGTCTGCTAAAGCGCCTGAAATAACCGAAGGCTCAAAGCAAACATGGATAAATTCAAACGAAGGAGCAAGCTTCCGCTCTGATGCTGAATATGATGATTTTATCAAAGTTACTATTGATGGTGCAGACCTCTCAACAGAGAATTATACTGTTGAATCAGGAAGCACTATTGTAAAACTTAAAGCCTCATATCTCGAAACTCTTACTATTGGCAAACATACAATCGCAATTGTGTCTGAAAGTGGTACGGCTGAAACAGAGTTTTCTGTTGAAACACAAAAAACTGATGTAGACACAACTATTGCTTTTAACCCAGGTGGGACTTGGATACTTATAAATCCTGGCAATAAAGTAGACAGCAACCATTGCGCCTATGGTGAGTTAACAGTCGATTCAGACCAACAATATGAAATTATAAATGAATTTTGGGTTCGTGACGATGGCAAAGTAAACTCTTCATCAGGCAAACATGAATACGATATATTTGAATCTGGCCGCAGCTACACTTATGGTATGGAGCTTAAAGCAAAAGACGGATATAAGTTCAATAAAACTGCCAAATATCTGATTAAAGACTCTTGGCATTTTGAAGATATAGATGATGCAATTTGCACTGTTTCTGAAGATGAAAGTATTCTTACCATAAAGAATATGCACACAACGACATTTGAATCTCTTGACAATTACAAAGTAATTGATACGATAGAAGTCAACAATGCTACTTTGACATTCAATGTGGGTGATACTCCTAAATTCACAGGCAAAGAACCCGAAAACAGTAAATACAGTATTGTAGAATATTGGCGTGATAATGTCAATGGTGAAGGTATATGTACAAGTCCATTCTTCAATCAGGCTTTTGAAAAACATATTGAGAAATTCAAGTCAGGCGTCAACTACGAATACAGTATATATTTTAGAATAGATGGAGACGCATGGGAAGAAGGTTATCGCTTAGCTGATAGTGTTACGATTAAAATTAACGGAAAAGACATAGATAATATTGAAGATATTGATTATAACGCTAGTGTCGAAGCTTGGACTTCCAATCTTATTTCTATGACACCAACAGAAGTTACTCAAGACAATAAGGTAGATACCAATATCAGAATTACAAACACAATGCTTGATATTTACCCAGGAAACACACCGAGAGGTCCTCTTTCAAACGGCACTGACGCTCATGGCTATGGTGCAAAAACAAATTCAGAGCAATATGAGCTTACAGATGAATTCTGGGTTTCGTGATGATGGTAAGGTAAATTATTACAGTGACCCATACGGTAGTGAAGGAAAAAACGAATATGGTACTTTTTGAAGTCGGCCATAGCTATAACTATGGCATAGAGCTTAAGGCGAAAAGTGGATATATATTCGACAAAAATGCTGAATATAAAGTAAATGTGGACGGCACAGATATGACTGGTACAACTTCTGTTGTTTCAGAGGACGGCAAAACTCTTACCATAAAGAATATCAAAACAGAAGAGTTTAAAGCTCCAAGTGCTGATAAAGAAATTAACACTGTAGAAATTAATAATGCAACCCTCAACTTTAAGGTTGGAGATGTTCCCGTATTTACAGGAAAAATCGACAATGATACGTATTATATTGACCACGAGAGATGGGATGGCTCAGACAACACTGGCTGGACATCATCTGAATACTGGAATCAAAGATATGGCGATTTTGAAGGAAGCTGGGGTATGCCTATTACAGCCTTTGCTGCTAACACAGAATATACCTACGGCGTTTATCTGAAGCTGACGAAAAATGCATATAAAGAAGGTTATCGTTTCAGCAAAGATGCTAATAAGCTTAAGTTAATATTAAACGGTCAGACTATCAATTTTAGCAACCCTGAAAATGATATAAGCACTGACGATTATGATGGCTTCTCAGTATGGTTTAGCAATGTTCTTGTAATGACACCTACACAAAATTCTGAACCAGATAACCCATCTAATCCTGAAAATCCAAACAAACCTGGCGAACCAGCTACACCTGATAAACCAAGCAATCCTGGCGAACCATCTACGCCTGATAAACCAAACAAGCCAGGTGAACCATCTACACCTGATAAACCAAGCAATCCTGGCGAACCAGCTACACCTGATAAACCATCTACCCCGAGCATTCCTAATAACTCTTCCAATCAAAATGGAAAAGTTCCGCAAACTGGTGCAGACAATATGATTATATGGTTTACACTTGGTTTAATCTCAAGTACCTCTATTATTGCAATAGCAATGTATAGAAAAAGAAAAAAATCCTCTAAGTAATTTGATATAACTTTCCCCGAGTTAAGGGCAGGAGGGTAGAAAAATATTCCAGTGGAATGTTTTTCGTAGGGAACTCTATCAAGGGTTTTCTATTCAACTAATGTTACTGATAAGAAAAATAAAAAGAGGTGAACTTAGTGACCTAATCTGCCCCAGATTGTGCAGACAGTATAAAAAGTGTACTTAAGATAGAAAATTAAATTTTAAGAAACAAACTGATTTCGTTTTTCAAGCGAAGTCAGTTTTGTTTTTGTTTGAATACGGTAATTGTTGTAGAAGTTGATGTATTCTGTGGATACACTCGGTTTTGAGTATGAAAAAGAAATTTTCAGCTAAAGCACAATATTTGCTACTTGATATTCAATAGATAACTCCACTTCCTTTTTTGTGAGCAAGAGAAAATCCCGTATTAATATGTTTTCTATTTCTAATCGCTTATATATCTGTAACTTCTTGATATAAAAAATCCCCCTATGGTAGTTTCCTTTATTCCACCATAGAGGGTATCTTTTTCTATTTTCCGTTTTTTACAGACTTGTCCATAGCCTACCTCTTTAGAAACAAAGAGATGTTAAGGACTTTGTCATTAACAATCACAAGGACTCCGTCCACCGATTCTACAAGCTTTTTATTTTAGAACCTGTCTTAGATTATCAGCCAGAAATGGCAGAATTGATGTCATCTCTCATACGGATAGCTTCTCGTCTTGCGGCGGCTGCAAAATCCTTTTCGTCACAGCCTTCTTTTTTGTATGCACACATAATTCCACGAGAAGAATTGATGATAGCACCAATGCCGTTTGAATCAAATGCAGGAGCAACATCTTTTGCACCGCCACCCTGAGCACCATAGCCAGGTACAAGGAAGAATGTGTGAGGCATAGACTTTCTCAATTCGCCGAGCTGTGTAGGGTATGTTGCACCTACAACAGAGCCTACTGCTGAATATCCATATTTACCGACAAGCTCTGAGCCCCAGTTTTCGCACATTTCGCCCATAGTTGCATATACAGACTTGCCGTCTGCAAACTCTCTGTCTTGAAGTTCGCCTGATGATGGATTAGATGTTTTGACAAGTACGAAAATTCCCTTGTCAGAATCTTCACAAATCTTGAGCAATGGCTTAATGCCGTCTGTTCCGAGATAACCATTAACAGTAAGTGCGTCTGCACCAAAAGCCTCAAACTTAACACCCTCAACATCTGTTTTGCCAAGGTGAGCAGTTGCATAAGCCTCCATAGTTGTGCCTATGTCGTTTCTCTTGCCGTCTGTAATTACGAACATACCTTTTTCTTTAGCATATGAGATAGTTTCATATAGAGCCTTAACACCATAGAAACCATACATTTCATAGTAAGCTGCCTGTGGCTTTATAGCAGGAACTATATCGCAAAGAGCATCAATAAGAGCCTTGTTGAATGTGAGGAGAGCATCTGCTGCACCCTCAAGATTCTTGCCATATTTTGCGTAGGATTCCTCTTTAATGTATACAGGAATATAATCAAGCTTTGGGTCAAGTCCTGCTACTGTCGGATTTTTAGTTTCAATAATTTTAGCGATAAGTCTGTCAAATGACATTGTAATCAGCCTCCGTTTAATTTTATTCTGCAGTGTATACTATTCTGCCACCACAAATTGTATATTTAACACGAGATTTAAGAGTTTTACCCTTAAATGGTGTGTTTTTTGATTTTCCGTGCAGTTTATTTTCATCAACTACCCATTCTTCATCAGAGTCAAAGAGCATAATATCAGCAGGTGAACCAACTGTTAGTGAGCCAGCATTTATTCCAAGAATTTCTGCAGGGGTTGTTGACATAAGCTTTATAAGCTTTTCGAGCGACATAATACCAGTGCTTACAAGAGCGGTATATGAAGCCGAGAAAGAAGTTTCCATACCAATACTTCCGTTAGGTGACTTCTCAAAATCAGCTTTTTCTTCTGGAGTATGTGGTGCATGGTCTGTTGAGATTGCATCGAGAGTACCATCAAGAAGTCCGTCTATGATAGCTTGCCTGTCTGTTTCTGTTCTAAGAGGAGGGTTCATTCTGAAATCTGCATCACGCTTGAGAAGTTCATTTTCTGTAAAGGTAAAGTAATGTGGGCAGGTTTCTGCGGTAACACGAACACCACGAGCCTTTGCATCACGAACAAGTGCAACAGAAGTAGCTGTGCTGACATGGCATATATGAATAGCAGTTCCATATGCAGCAGCTATTGCAATTTCTCTTGCTGTACCAGTATCCTCAGCGGCGGCAGGTATGCCTTTTTATACCAAGAAGTTTAGAAACCTTGCCTTCGTTAATTTTTCCGCCGTCTGCAAGAAATAAATCTTCGCAGTGTGCAGTAACTGTAAGACCAAGCTCATCAGCAAGTTGCATAGCCTCTGCCATAAATTTTGTATTTACAACAGGTCTGCCATCATCAGAGAGAGCAATAATTCCCGCCTCTTTAAGTGCAGGAATATCAGTCATTTCCTCACTTTTTAAGCCCTTAGTAATCGCTCCTACAACATAAACTCTTGCATCTGCATTTTTTGCTTTATCAAGAATATACTTTACAGTTTCTGGAGTATCAACAGCAGGCTTTGTGTTTGGCATGGCAAGTAAGCTTGTTACACCACCAGCCGCTGCACTTTTACACCCAGTCATAATATCTTCTTTATCAGTAAAGCCTGGGTCACGAAGATGTACATGCATATCTACAAGACCTGGAGCGGCATAAAGACCTGAACCATCAATGGTTTTGCAATCGACAGTAAGATTTTTACAGCTTTGATATAACGCCGTCCTCAATCATAATATCGCTTATGCAGTTAAGGGATTGTGAAGGGTCGATGATATGCACATTTTTAATGAGCAGTTTATCCATTGGAAATCAAACCTTTCTTGAAATTTTATCAGCCAAGCTGATATAAGTTTATTTCTTCTCGGAATTATTGATTTCATCTGTTGTCTGCTGTGCCTTAGTCTGTGACTGTGAAAGGCTTTCAGGGTCGTTTTTTCCGAAAAGTTTTTCAAAGCGAGATTCTGTTTTTAGAGCAGGAATTGTGCTTTGAGGGGTTCTGTTGTGAACATTTTCTTCATCATTTTGAATAGGCTTTTCAAAAACAACGCTATCATCTTTTGACTCGTTATTAGCATTGGTTTGTTTATTGTCGGAGTTCTCGTTATTTTCTGTTGAATTTTTAACACCAAAGAGCTTTTCAAAACGGGATTCTGTTTTATCAAGGCTTTCGCTGTTTTCAGAAGATGAATCGTTTTTGCCAAAAGTTTTTCGTATCTTGAAGATATATCACTTTCTGTTGTAGTTTCCTTTATTGGAGCAGATGGAGCTTTTTTAACAGGCTCTGCAGGATTAGCAGTAGGCTGTGGCTTTTCAACGGGTTCTACAGGCGCAACAATAGGCTGTGGCTTTTCAACAAGCTTTGCAGGTGCAATTACTGGCTTTGGAGTATTGTCGATAGGCTTAGTGCTTGCATTTATTGTATTTTCATGCTCAAAAAGCATCTTCATCAATTTCAGGAACAACAGCCTTTTTAATTCTTCCGAGGAAGCTTTTTAAAGACTTATCTTTAGTGTCATGAGTATCAGGTTCGGTAATTTCAGGCTTTTTATCCTCAACTACTGGAGCAGACTCAATTTTTTTCAGAGGTTTCTTCCTCGATTGGTTTAATATCATTCTTAGTCTTTGGAACGGTAAAGGTTTCAGTTGTAAGCTGAATACCAGCTTGCTCAGGCGTTTTAGAACACCAGTTGTTATATAATCCACTGTTCCAGGAGGATTATATTTAGGTGCTTTTTGGAAGATTTGGATTTACTTTTAGTTTGCTCATCATTTGAATTATAAATCTCAATTTTCTCTATCGTTGGTTGTGCATCAAATAGTGCAAAATCATCAAACTTATAAGCACTTTCTTCTGAAACAGCTTTTTCTTCTATTTTTTGTTTCAGTCTTTTTATCATCTGTTTTTTGACTCAGAATTTTTTTCGTACTTAGGTTCAATAGATGTTACATCTTTTTTTGATTCGAGCTTAGGTTTGTCAGGTTTCTTAGAATCCTTTTTTTTATCTTGCTTTTTAGGCTTCTGTTTTTTGTCTGACTTTTCGGCTTTTTACCATCTTTTTTCTTTGACTTGTCTTCGGCCTTATTCTTTGTTTCAGAATTTTTCTTTTCAGGTTTTTGCTCTGAAATATTATTATTTTCAATTTCGGCTAAAAGTTTCTTTTTTTCTTGCGAGAGCGACTTATAAGAACTGAAATCAAAACTATGAAAAGAACTATACATACACCAGCAGTAGTATAAATGAGAATCATCATATTTTTGATTTCGTCCTCATTTGTATCTGCTTTAACAGGTGGCTTAATATCTGTAAAGGAAACGCTTTTCATAACAGCTTCAAGAATTTCTTTTTGTTGGTCGCTGAGGTCTTTTGCACGAGTTTGAAGTGTAATGGTAATTTTCTGACCATTTACAACAGTATAATTTTGAATACCAGCAATATCATCGCCATCTTCTGTTGAATGATAATTTAAGCTAAGATATAGAACATCACCATATTTTTTTCTGTGTGCAAGAGGTGTATTCTTTTTGTTTTGTAAGAGAGTTTGTAATTTCAATTAAATCCTTGTCAGAAAGTTCTGTGAAGTTATTTATTGTTTTACTGTCCTCATCTTGTGTCATAGTTACAGTTATATCATAGGCAAAATCCTCTGGAGAAGCTTTGAGATACATATTAGATTTTTTAAGAGATGCAACAGCTTCTTCTGCGGTCATCTTAAAAAGCTCAAGGGCTTTTTCGTTTTGCTCACCACTTCTCAAGATTGCATAAACATCATTTGGGAGAGCAATATTCATTTTAAGTGCGTCAAGCTTATAATTGATAAGGGGAATTTCGCTTTTGTCACTTCTTTTAGAGGTTTCTTTTGAGCTTTCTTGTTTGCTTGGCTCTTGGCTTGATTCTACAACACTTGGTTCAGAGCTTGGCTCTTGACTCGATTCTTCAACACTTGGTTCAGAGCTTGGCTCTTGGCTTGGTTCTTCAACACTTGGTTCAGAGCTTGGCTCTTGACTCGGTTCTTCAACGCTTGGTTCAGAGCTTGGCTCTTGGCTTGGCTCTTCAACACTTGGTTCAGAGCTTGGCTCTTGGCTTGGCTCTTCATATGGATTATTTATAGGAACAAAATATCCATAGGAGTTAAGGTCATAATATATTCTTGTGCCGTCTTCATCATCAATATACGCATATCCCAATGCATCATATCTAATATTATCTTGTACATATTGGTTGTAACCTGTTTGCGGGTCGGTTTCACCAGGAATAGCCATTACGGCAGAAGAAAATACGCACGAGGCCGCCAAAAGTGCAGCTAAAATAGCCGTAAAACGCTTCATAACAATTACCTCCGTTTTTAGTTCATATGCACGCTTAGACATATGTAGGTCGTTTTATAGTATAATGTGGCTGTGGATTTTTTATATAATTAGCCGATTATATTATCATTATACTTTATATTGTCGAAAAACACAAGTAGCGGATAAATCTGTTTATTTTGTTTTAGGATAATAGTTAAGAGATTTAGCTCTTTACGGAGAGCGACCAAAGACTCTGCTTTTAAAAAAGCTTGAGCAAAACTTTTACCTATCTTAGGTAAGTAAATCTAATCCACATAAAAAGGACACAACTCATAATCTGAGCTGTATCCTTTATTTATACTTAATTTATTTAACTTAGAAAAGTGTTGTTGAGAGGTATCTCTCGCCTGTATCCGGAAGAAGAACTACAATATTCTTGCCCTTATTCTCAGGACGCTTTGCAAGAACTGTTGCAGCGTGAATTGCAGCACCTGATGAAATACCCACAAGAAGTCCATCACTCTTTGCTACTGCTCTTGCACCCTCAAAAGCATCGTCATTAGAAACCTTTATAATCTCATCAACTATATCAAGATTCATTACGCCAGGAACAAAGCCTGCTCCAATACCCTGAATCTTATGTGGACCTGCCTTTCCGCCCGAAAGAACTGGTGATGATTCAGGTTCAACAGCAACAATCTTAACATTAGGATTCTTAGCCTTGAGAGCCTCGCCATTACCTGTTATAGTACCACCTGTTCCAACACCTGCAACAAAAATATCAACCTTGCCATCAGTATCTCTCCAGATTTCTTCAGCAGTAGTCTTTTTTGTGAATTTCTGGATTAGCCTCATTTTCAAACTGCTGTGGAATTATAGCGTTTCCATATTCCTCAACAAGTGCATTAGCCTTTGCAATAGCACCCTTCATACCCTCTGCACCAGGGGTCAACACAACCTCAGCACCAAGTGCTGAAACAATCTTTCTACGCTCAATACTCATTGTTTCAGGCATTGTAAGAATAAGTCTTAAACCCTTTGAAGCAGCAACAAACGCAAGTCCAATGCCCGTATTACCACTTGTAGGCTCAATAATAACAGTATCCTTGTTAATCTTGCCATTAGCAATGCCTTTTTCAATCATAGCATAAGCAACTCTGTCCTTAACGCTTCCGAGAGGGTTAAAATACTCAAGCTTTGCAATAATCTTAGCATCAAGATTATTATTAGCTTCATAGTTTGTGATTTCTAGTAAAGGTGTATTTCCAATAAGGTCTGTAAGTTTAGTAGCAATTTTTGACATAATATCTATCTCCTCTAATAATATATTTTTTATTTAATTCAGATTATGATTAGGGATTATACGCGGCAACATCGAAAGTCGATATAAAGCATCTTTTCTATTCTCCTGTATTCCTATCTTTTTAGTATGTTTTACTGTGATTACATTATATGACGATTCAAACTATTTGTCAATAGCTTTTATTTATATTTTTAAAACTTTCTAAAAAAGCGGAAATCCATATTTTTATAAAGGATTTCCGCTTTAACTTTTATCATTATGTGAGTTTGATAATAACCTTTAGCTCATAATAATCTTGAAAAAGATTGGGCAAAATTTTAAATTGTCTTAGAAAATCTCTCAATTATTCTTCCTCATCATCAGAAAGCTCCTGATTATAGAATAGCCAGCTATTCTTTCCTTTATGCTTTATCGAGAAAAGTGCTATCTTAGAATTACTATAAAGCTCATCAAAGTTAGCCCCATCGTGTGGATAAATTGAAATTCCAACACTTCCAGAAACTGAAATAAGATTATCTCCAGACTCAAAGTCCTGTTTTAAGATATTACAAATACTTTCAGCTCTCTTTGGAAGAATATCATTACTCTCTAAACATTTTATAAAGATAACGAATTGGTCTCTGCCTACTCTGCCGATAAGGTCATATTCTCTGAAAAGTTTTTTGAGTCTTTTTTGTTATATCCTTGAGAACAGCATCAGCAAAAATCTGTCCCATTTGGTCATAAACATTTTTGAAATTATCTATATCAACAATCATAAAGGCATGTATGCCTCTTTCGCCTTCTACAGTCTGTAAGAAATCATCAATTTCATATTTAAGATTATCTTTATTAAGCAGTTGAGTCAGAAAATCGTGTTTAAGCATATTTTTTTCATATTCTGATGCTCACGCCTTTCATCATCAATATCGCTTTCAAAGCCGATAACTGAATCTGGCAAACCTTGTTCATTAAAAATGCAAGTAAATCTCAGCTTGCTCCAACGATAGTTGTCGCTTATAGATTTTTTTATAATTCTTACAAAACACTCTGCATCATGATAACCAGCTCTTACAGCTAAAAGCTTATTAAGATATTTCTGTCTGTCCTCTGGATAAATAAACTCGCAATTTTAATATATTCTATTGGATTTTCTGTTGGAGGCTCTATGCCATATATTTCCTTGAAAGAATCTGAAAACCACACTGCATCATTACTAAGTTGCCAACGAAACAGAACGAACTTCATATCCTTGAAAATTTCACTATACATATTTGTTGTAAGTGCAAGCTCATATTTTTCGTGGCAAATCATAGGAGCTTTTGGCATAGTCTTTGTAAGTTCTCTTTCCATTCTAAAAGCATCTAAATTCAGTAACTTAGAGCTATGATATGCAAATTTATTGCATCCAAACTTTTTAACAGTTTCTATTATCGCAGAACTCAGATTATATGGAAGTATAATAGAAACTCCACTTGATGTAAAATAATCAAAAACAAATTTAAGCAATTTATTAGGATAATAACCATCAATAATTCCACTTATAAAGCTTGCTGAGAAAGATACCGAATCAAAAAGCTTTTCACTAAAACACTTTATATTGATATACTCTAAACCAAAGCCAAATAGACCAAGCTTAAAACCAAATGAACGAATCGCTGATGAGAAATTGACAAGTTCCCTATGGCTCATAGTGTTCAGCATATCTTGTGTTATGTTTATAGTTATATTCCTACAATTTAATTGATGTTCAGAAAGAAAATTCTCGATATTTTTTAAAAGAACAGGTGCATCTATGCCTTTAAACATAGTATAAAGTGATATTTCAGGCAATATATCACAATCCTTTTGAAGCTCATATAATCCAAGCAAAAGGCGTTTAATACTATTCAAACCAAGAACTGTTATATTATCAGCAACAGATACCATTTCACAAAGCTCATTAAATGTATATGTAATATCCGTACTTGGCAATTCCAGATAATCATAAGAAATAATACTCTCTGTTTCAGAATCTATTAATGGAGAAAATACTCTTTTAAAGTCATAAATATTAACACGCTCTTCATTAGAAATAAGCGAAAGTGAGGGCTTTTCTTGAAAGGATTTTCGCATCTCTTTATTATAGAAAAGATACATATCCTTGCCACGAAGCTTTGACATCTCTGTTGCAAAATCAGCATTATTCATAAGTTCAGTAAAGTTTGTTCCATCATTAGGATACTGTGCAACACCTATGCTTACCGAAATATTATGCTTGCTCAATAAATAATCGAATGACATATGCATAGATTTATAAAGTCCTTCGACCGCATTCAAGAGTTCTTTTACATCAAGGCAATCACGCAAGAAAATCACAAAATTATCTGAACCAATTCTTGCAATTAATGAATTGGTTTCAAAATGCTCCTTTAATTTTTCAGCAACCTTACAGAGAACTTCATCTCCAAAAGTAGTATTTGTAGCAGAATTTAAAGCCTTAAAATCATCTATATCTATATTTATCAATATATGCATACCATCTTTGCCAGAATGCGTAAGATAATCATCAACAGCTTTTCTTAGATAGTTCACATTCCAAAGACCTGTAAGATTATCGTGCTGAACATTATAGCGGTCATCTCCGTTTTTAGAGTTTTTCTCACTGATTTTAGATGCACAACAATATAGCTTTCTAAGCTTACCGTCCTCACAGAAAGGAATTACTATACAACGATACCAACGATAGGCTTTTTTCCTATAATAAATCTGCCATCAAATTCAAGCTTTTCTTTTCCCTTATCAACAGCCCTCTGCACATTGCTAAGACGAAAAATTTTCTTAAAAGCGACCACATCATCAGCATGACAAGATGATGACATCATAGTTACAGCCTCGGTATAATTTTTAGGAAAATAATTATACATCTTTTCCCAATTGCCCTTACGAACATAAAAATTATCATGCTTTAAATCGCATTCAAATACAATGTCATTTATTCTATAAAAGATTTGGCAATCTCTTTCATGAGTTTCTTTTGCTACCTGTTTCTGACGATCTAAAGCCTTTATAAGCTCTTCTCTGCCCATATTAGCATAAATACTCATAGCAGTATCACTAAAGTTGCGTTTGGTCATATTATCGGCTGCTTTAAGAGAGCCTTTCGTTTGATTATTTTTATCAATATGGGCTTTATCTGCATATATTCTCGCAAGCTCTTCAAACTGCGGAAGAACAAGATTAAAGCATTCCATAAGCTTTTCGGAAAACGCACCACATGCACCATTTTTAATCATTTCTACGGCTTGTTTATGCGGTATTCCAGCTTTGTATGGTCTATCACTGGTCAAGGCATCATAACAGTCCGCAACAGAAACAACCTGTGCACAGATTGGAATGTCATCTCCTTGCAAGCCATCAGGATAACCCATTCCGTCCCATTTCTCATGATGATAACGGCAAATATTATAACAGTACTGAAAATATTCATTTTTTCCTGCAAATCAAGTAAATTAAGAATCTCACAGCCCTTTGTTGTATGCTCTTTCATTATGCGAAATTCATCATATGTAAGTCGTCTTGGCGCAAGAAGTATTGCATCTGGAATAGCTATCTTACCTATATCATGAGTTGATGATGCTGAAACTATAAGATTAATTTTGCTTTCAGTAAGATTATATTCCGGGCATCTTTCAGCAACAACACGCAAAAAATTTCAGTAAACTTGCGTATTCTATGAACATGCTTTCCGCTTTCAACATCACGATATTCAATAACAGTGCTAAGAGTATCAAGCATAGTATTATTCATATTATTAATAGTACTCTGCTGTTGATGAATTTTTTTCATTCTGTTGCATTAAATAAGTTGCCTGCTTTTTTCAAGAGTGTTTCAAGCTTATTTTTCTGCTCATAAAGCTCAACCAGATTATCAATTCGCCTTAAGACCGCATGAGGGTCAAATGGTTTCTCAATAATATCACAAGCGCCATATTCATGTCCGTTAAACAATGATTCATCATTAAATTCTGCACTCATAAGAACTGTTGGAATAATATTTGTTATACCAAAATCCTTTAGTTCTCTTAGCGTTTCTACACCATCTTTTTTTTTGGCATAATCATATCAAGCAAAATAACAGCTATTTTATCATTGTTTTCATCAGCAATAGCTACTGCATCATAACCATTATCAGCCTCTAAAATTCTATACTTATCTTTGAAGAGTTCTGAAAGAATAGCTCTATTCATTCTATATCATCAACAATCAAAATAGTATCTCGATTTGCCATTATCTCACCACCTTATATATTAAAGTTTTCGATAAAATCTATTATATTAGAATAATCATCTTTTAGTTTTTCAAAGAGAATTATTGCATCACTTACACTATTATTTTTATTTTTTTTAAGTAACTCACGAGAATCATTATATAAATCAGTAAAGCTAAGATTTCCAACAATAGCCATAAAAGTTATGAGCAAATTTTGCGATTGCCACAATTTATCGGTCTTAAATGAATTTATAAAATTAGTATAAGTATTATCTTCAGGAAATGAATTAAAATACTTTAAATACAATTCTTCGTTTTCTGAAAATCTTTCAAGAGCCATATCAATATCAATATTATTCTCTCTAAAAAGAAAGCTTTATTTTCTTTGGTCACAAAAAAAGACCTCCTACTTTATTCTACAATATATTATACATAAAAAATCAAAGTTTGTATAGTCTTTTTTTATGCAAATACTTCCAAATATTTTTCTAAAAAGATATTAATCTCTAAATTTTGCTATTCTTAAAATTTTCAACATAATAAAATCCTCGTTGCCTTATTTGCATTAAAGTAGTATAATAATTTATATTATCAATAAATTGGAGAGTATTGAAATGAAACTTTTATCAATAGAAAGCTCTTGCGACGAAACAGCCGCAGCCGTTGTTGAAGATGGCAGAAAAAATTATTTCTTCGGTAGTTTCTTCGCAGGTTGAGGAGCATAAAAAATATGGTGGTGTTGTTCCTGAGATAGCCTCTCGCCGGCACTGCGAAAATATAAATGGTGTTGTCGAAAAGGCTCTTGCTGATGCAAATTTATCACTTAATGAGCTTGATGGCATTGCTGTAACGCACGCACCTGGTTTAATCGGCGCTTTACTTGTCGGAGTAAATTTTGCAAAAGGCTTATCTTTTGCAACAGGACTTCCGCTTATACCTGTGCATCATCTCCGCTCACATATCGCAGCTAATTACCTTGCTCACGAAAAACTCAAGCCACCTTTTCTCTCTGCCTTGTCGTTTCTGGTGGACATAGCCATATAGTTGAGGTTATCGACTACACTACGCTTAGAATTGTTGGTAAAACTCGTGATGATGCCGCTGGAGAAGCATTTGACAAGGCTGCTCGTACAATGGGTATGCCTTATCCTGGCGGTATTCACCTTGATAAGAAAGCTGAAAACGGAAATCCTCTCAGCTTTAAGCTTCCACACCCTCATGTTGACGGTTCTCCTTATGATTTCAGTTTTTCCGGCTTAAAAACCGCTGTAATAAATCTTATCCACAATGCTGAACAAAAGGGCGAAATACTTTCAGTTGAGGATTTGAGTGCATCTTTCAGAAAGGCTGTTACTGATTGCTTGATTGAAAATTTCATCAAAGCCGCAACAGACCTCGGCTACAATAAGCTTGTTATGGCTGGCGGAGTTTCAGCAAACTCACTTCTTAGACGCAGACTTCAAGAGGAATGTGAAAAGCGTAGTTGGGAATATTATTATCCACCACTAAATCTTTGCGGAGATAATGGTGCAATGGTCGGTGCTCAAGGATATTATGAATTTCTTGCTGGTCATACCGCTGGTATGGAGCTTAATGCACGAGCAACTATGAGCATAGATTATTAAATTTTCGGAAAAATCACAACAAAATTTGCAGTTTTTTTCACGACATTGGGTCAAAAACTCAATGTCGTGTTATTTTTCTTGAATTTTTACATAATATATGTTAGTATATATTAAATTTAAAAATGAAGGAGTGTTTTGTTATGAATTATGAGCCTTTAGCTAAACTATATTATAAAGATAAATCAGTATATACTAAAATCTATAATGAACGCTTCAACAATGAATTTTCATATCATCTCCCCTTTGAAATAAGTGGCAATAAAGCTTTTCATTATTGACTATCAAATATCAAGAAAAATAGAAGAAATTTATTATATAAGCAGGCAACTTGATGATATTTTAAACCAACTTCCTCCCATAGCTTTTAAATACTATATAAATAAAAATCTTATAGATGAAATAATGTTAACCAATGACATTGAAGGCGTTTATAGCACACGAAAAGAAATTAGCCAAATAATTGAAATGCCAGATAACAGCACTAAAAAGTCAGGTTAATGGGTCTTGTAAAAAAATATCAAAAACTTATAAATGGTGAAAAAATTCCTCTCTCAAGCTGCAATGATCTACGACTTTTGTTTGATGAAATCGTTCTTAACGAAATTGAGGAAGATGAAAAACCAGATGGAGAAATTTTTTAGAACGGGGTCAGTTTCTGTATGTACAGCGACAGATAAAGAAAAACATCGTGGATTATATCCAGAAAAAAATTGATTGATTTTTTGAATAAATCTCTTGATTTTTTAACTAATGAAAATAATGTTGGTCCACTTGTTAAAATAGCGGTGTTTCATTATTTATTTGGTTATGCACACCCTTTTTATAATGGTAATGGCAGAACAAGCCGTTTTATAAGCAGTTATCTGTTGTGTAATATCTTAAACCAATCAATTGCATTAAGAATTTCATATACAATTAAAAATGATAAAAATAAATATTATAAGGCTTTTGATATATGTAATGACCCTAAGAATAAAGGTGATATAACACCCTTTATATATATAGCTTTATTGATATAATTAAAAATGCGGCTAAAAGTTCACTTGAAAATCTTGAATCTTTAAAACAGCGTTTGGAATATTATTCAACCATTCATGAAAATATTTATAATTTCTTTTGAGAATGATTTGCAATCAAAAATTGTATACATCTTAATTCAAAATGCACTATTCAGTAGAAAAGGAGTATTTATCGAGGAACTAAAACATCATCTTGAGTGTTCTGAAGCAACTATAAGAAAGAATATCAAATCACTAATAAAGCACGGACTTATCATCACTACAGAAAGAGAAAAAAATAAAAATGCTTTATGAATTATCCTTAGATGATTTTGAACAATTTGCAGAAAATATTCAACAACTTTAATTAACAAACACCTTTGTGTCAATACATTTCTTGACTGTATAATTGATGTTACTAAGACATAAACTATCCTCAGGAAGTGAACACTTTGGAAAATAAGGTCTGTAAATGCCGTTGGAAAAACTGCAAACGATATGGCAACTGCAAAGAATGTATAGAACACCACCAAAAGAATAATAAATATCCGCTCCCATACTGTATGCGAAAATCTAACAAAAAAGATAAAGACAAATAGAAAAAAGCTCCATTCACCGAGATTTCAGTGAATGGAGCTTTAGCTTTTATAGATTTAAATTTTTGATTAGTCTATTTCATTGCCAGGAAACTTAGGAATACCAGCAAGACCAGCCTTGAGGTCATCATCTGTTGGAATATAGTCTGTCATAAGTCCATCGTGGAACTTTTCATATGCAACCATATCAAAGTAACCTGTACCAGTAAGACCGAATACGATTGTCTTTTCTTCGCCTGTTTCCTTGCACTTGAGTGCCTCATCAATAGCAACTTTAATTGCGTGACTGCTTTCAGGAGCTGGAAGTATACCCTCAACTCTTGCGACTTGTTCAGCAGCTTTAAAGACTTCTGTTTGCTCAACAGCACGAGCCTCCATAAGTCCATCATGATAAAGCTGTGAAAGAACATTATTCATACCATGATAACGCAAACCACCTGCATGGTTAGCTGATGGAATAAATCCACTGCCGAGTGTATACATCTTAGAAAGTGGACAAACCTTACCAGTATCGCAGAAGTCATATACAAATTTACCTCTTTGTAAGGCTTGGGCATGATGCTGGCTCAACAGCGATGAAGTGATAATCAGCCTCTCCTCTGAGCTTTTCACCCATAAACGGAGAAATCAAACCGCCGAGGTTAGAACCGCCACCTGCACAACCGATGATAATATCAGGCTTGATACCATACTTATCAAGAGCAATTTTTGTTTCAAGACCAATAACTGACTGGTGCAAAAGTACCTGATTTAGAACGCTGCCGAGAACATAACGATAGCCCTCTGTGTTTGTTGCAACTTCTACTGCCTCAGAAATTGCACAGCCAAGGCTTCCTGTTGTGCCAGGGAATTCCTCAAGAATCTTGCGTCCGATATTTGTCTGATTAGATGGTGATGGAGTTACACTTGCACCATAAGTACGCATAACCTCACGACGGAAAGGCTTTTTGCTCATAAGAAACCTTAACCATATATACCTTGCAATCGAGGTCAAAATATGAACAAGCCATAGAAAGAGCAGTTCCCACTGGCCAGCACCTGTTTCAGTTGTAACACCCTTCAAGCCTTGTTTCTTTGCATAATATGCCTGTGCGATTGCAGAATTAAGCTTATGGCTTCCGCTTGTGTTATTACCCTCAAATTTATAGTAAATCTTTGCCGGAGTCTGGAGCTTTTCTCAAGACAATACGCACGAGTAAGTGGTGACGGACGATACATTCTGTAGAAATCAAGAATTTCTCGTGGAATATCAATATAAGGGTCTGTATCGTCAAGCTCCTGCTGAACAAGCTCATCACAGAAAACATGACCGAGCTCCTCGGCTGTCATAGGTTTGAGAGTTGCAGGATTGAGAAGTGGAGCAGGCTTATTTTTCATATCTGCTCTGACATTATACCACTGCTTAGGCATTTCGCTTTCTTCAAGGTATATTTTGTATGGGATTTCTTTTTTCGCTCATTATATTTTGCTCCTTTCAAGCATAAATAAAGATTTAGACTTTATAAGCACATTTTTGTATATAATAACACATTTTCATGTATTTCGTCAAGCATATAACAAAGCTATTTAAGGCTTTTATTTGCCTTAATCAAATCTTTTATTGACGAAGATATTCCAGCAAACATTACACACGGAATTATTCCACAAAAGGCACGAAGCCATATATCAAAAGAGGGTTCCCTCGTGTGCGATAAAATAATAAACAATTATAGAAAGCCACATTTGAAGCTGTCCAAAGCAAGCAGAATAAGTCAACGCCCATATGCTTTGCTTTGAAAATATTCCTATAAAAACTCCTACAATTGCAAATACGATTGGAACAAACCAAAAGCTCAAAAAATTCATTCCAAAACCAAATAACGAAACCGTAGAAAGTGGAGTTGCACCAAGTAAATCAAGCAATAGAGATGTTGCTACTCCTGCAAAGAAAAAAATATTCCACAATTTCTTGCATTATATCTTCTAACCCTCATATTATCCCCTTTTCTTTTTAATATTCCATATTATTAAGCGTTCTTTTTTGACAACATAAATACTAAAAAAGCTATTATAAAATTACAGATTGCCGCTGGGAAACATAGCCTTGCCGCAAAAAATACATTATATGCACCTTGCATTGATGAGAGGAAAAACAAAGCCAAAGATACTGCTATTCCTGGAACTAATGCAATAAACAGCAAAATCATATATACAACCATAAGTACTCCCCTATTTCCTGCCTTACCCATAAACCTTTGAACAAGTACATTAATAGATGTATATAAAAGTCCACAGCTAAAATATGTTGTTATACAAGCTAAAATATCAAGCGGATTTGCACTAAATACTATTCCACCAACTATAAACGCTGCTGCTCCGTCAACAAGTGGTTTTATTACACTTGTAGCACAAGACATAATAAGCTTTTTAACCGGGCTTGCAGGAACCATAAATATATATGGCTTTTTGTAATTCCTTTATCCAATCATCTGATACGGTAAAAAAGAACTGTACATAGCAGGAAAGAACTGCAACTATTGTTAGTATTGTAGATGAATTTAAATTTTCACTATCACTAATAGTTTTTAATGCAAAGCCAACTATCAATACAAATACTGTCAAAAAACGCTGTATTCACATTTACAAATGGTATAAATGAGCGTCTTGACATCTCTCTAAGCTGTTTATAAAAAATACAGACGCACCAGAACCTCTATTTATGCCAATTCTGCCAAGCTTGATTTTCTTTTTTATCACTCATCATATTCTTATCGCTGACCTTGCCAGTTTTTATTGCATTGCGAAATTCATAAACGCTTTCGGTCTTTTTGCAAGACATCTTCATAGTAATCAGCCTTACTGCGAATAAATACAACTATCGCAAAAATAGTAAATAATGCAAGTAAACTGCTATAAACCAATATGTTAGTTATATTACCTGTTATTATCCCTATAAACATACCGCTTGTCCAGCCAACTATGGGAATATAATTCAAATATGGCAAGGATACTGCTGAAAGAATATTTTCGTATGTAAATCCATTTGAAAAAAAGCTGCAATAATACAATAGCTATCGGAAAGGCTATTATAAGATATATCGCATATTTCATCATTCTTATTCGTGTTGGTCTGCCATTGCAAACACAGAAAATTAAAATCGTAATCATCTGCACTTCAAACAGCATTACACCTATACCAAGCAACAGCAAAACAGCGTCCCATATCGTAAGCGAAAAATACTGAACTGCCATTGCACCATATGAAACGAAGCATACAAGCAATAATAAAATTGTTGCCATCTGTCTGCCAACACCATATATAAGAATCTTCTTTTCAGAAATAGGTGCTGTAAAAACATTAGCAACATCACTCATCTTGAAAAAAGTTGTAGAGGCATTTGTACCTTTAAGCATAATAGGAACGCTTATAAAATAAAGTATTAAGAGATATGCTCCCTGCAATATCCGAAAATCAAAATGTGTTTCTTCCTCGCTGATATTACTTGTCATTGCAGTAATAATACCACTAACTGTTGTCAAAGCTATAAAAAGATAAACTATCAGTTGCATAGGGTGATGAAGTATATCAATTATTCCATTTTTTATGGTTTTTCTTAGCATATAAACAATGGCTTTCATACATACCTCACTGTGAAACTTTCTCGGTTATATTGAAAAATAATTCCATTAAATCCTCGCCATTTTTTTTTCAACAGTTTCTCTTGTTCTTTCTGCTTCTATACGACCCTCCATCATTATGAGAACCTTATCCCAAAGTTCGCTGACACTTTCGAGCATATGTGTACTAATAATTATAGACGCACCCTGCTTTTTTTAAGTTCAAGAATCATAGCTTTAAGTTCTTTTATTGCGTGAGGGTCAAGACCCACAAACGGCTCATCAAAAAGCACAGCCTTTGGCTTTATCAGCAATGCACAACAAATACTTACTTTCTGCTGCATACCCTTTGAAAGCTCTTTGCCAAGCTTATTCTTTTTTATCTATAAGCTGAAAACGCTCCATAAGTTTTTTCAGCGTCATTCTGCCAATCTTCAAGCAAATAAGCTCTTGCAATAAACTCCATATGCTCCCAAACCGTAAGCAAATCAAAGGGAGCCGGAAGCTCAGGAATATACCCTGTAATTCTCTTAGCCTCAAGGCTTTTATTTTTAAAACCGCAAATTTCTATTTCGCCATCATATCGCAAAAGTCCGGCTATGCACTTAATAGCAGTTGACTTTCCCGCACCATTAGAACCTGCAAGCACAGCAATTTCTCCTGAATCTACTATAAATGAGATATTATCGTTTGCGTGGGTATTTTTATATTTTTTGGTAAGATGAGATACATTTATCATAGTCAAATATACCCTTTCACATATAATATTAAAGGTTTCGCCTATGCAAAAGCATAAAACAAAACCCTAATTTTTAATATATTCCCTGAACTGTAACCTCTCCCGAGTTTACAGCTATTTTTTACCATTTTCAAGGCAAACAACAAGCTCACCATCAGCCGTAATATCAACGGCTTTACCTGTAAGTTTTTCACCGTTTCTTACGAGTGAAACTTCTCTGCCGATTGTTGCGCACATACTTTTATAAAGCTTTAAATCGTCTTGAGAAATTCCAAAAGATATGACAAAATAGTTTTATCAAGAGTAGCTCACTTTTAGTTTCTATTTTTAAAGATGTTGCTTTATAAGCAATTTCTTCTGGAAAGCTTTCTTGCAAAACATTTATTCCAATTCCTATGACAACAAAATCAACCATATCTGTCTGTGCGGTCATTTCAGTGAGTATTCCGCAAATCTTTTTATTACCAACTATGACATCATTCGGCCATTTAATTTTGGCGTCAAGTCCCGTAAATTTTCTTATTGCAAGACAAACACCCAAACCAGCTGCTAAAGTTATACCTGAAACATCACTCGGAGGAAGCTCAGGTCTTAACAAAAATGAAAAATAAACCCCACCTTCATTAGAAGCCCATTTTCTTCCAAGTCTACCTTTTCCTGCTGTTTGTTCGCAAGAAATGACAACTAAACCACTCCTTGCATTTTCGTGAGCTTTGCGTTTAATTTCTTCATTTGTAGAATCGACAGTTTTAAGTGTAATTATTTCTGTACCTACCACCTTGACATTAAGCCCTTCACTTATAGTACTTGCATTAAGTACATTTGGCTTTTTTTTACAAGCTTATATCCCTTATTTGTAACAGAATCAATCTCATAGCCATCATCTCTCAGGGAATTAATTGCTTTCCAAATGGCTGTTCTTGAAACTCCAAGAATTTCACTCAGTTTTTCTCCTGAAATATATTCTCCTTCTTTTAAAAGAAGCAACACTTTTTCTTTCATAATATCACCGATATATAAACTTGAAATTTAGTTTATACCCTTTGTAAAATCTATTTCAATGGATATATTATAGCATTTTTTCAACAAATCAATCAATAGTTTCAATTCTATTTTGGATATGAAATAACACAACATACTCTAAGTATTAAAATTGTTTTTTAAGAACGCTATTATAAACTTCATAGTATATCAAAAGGCGATAGGTAAAACCTATCGCCTTCAAAATCTTGTCTTTGGTGACTAAAATTACTGGCAATATCAGCCCCCAAAATCAATCACTATAGAGGAACCTCAACTATTTTCCCATTCAGATTTTCAAAAAAACAGATTGTTAAATCGGTATTTGCACCATATAAAAACAAATCTGGATACTGCCGCTGTATATCCACTCTCTCATAATCATTGGTCTGGGTCAGTAAATTGTAAGCTTGTTCGCAGCGGTCAATCCAAAGAGATTGATATTCAGAATCGTCGACAATACGATTTCCAAGGTCCGCAATTGTCCGAAGATTGAAACGCCGGCACCAAACGATGTCATTTTTATAAAGCATCTGTCCTTCGTCACATGTTACGATGTCATCCGTATCATAAACAATGGGCACTTTGGCTTTGTGCTGGTAAGCTGTAAAAAGCCCGGCTGTGGCCGTCTGTCAATGTTAGCCGGCTATCGCCAAAATCATGGACGGGAAGAGGCTGACACAGATCCATACGGTTTGGATCGAACCATTTTTTTATATTTTCCAGTTTGGATTTATTTAGGTACAATTGACTTATCCCCAAGTCAGTTGGTGCAACCCATTGAACTCCTTGAAATAAAGTACCCATTGCTAATTCCCTTCAATAAGATTGCTTATTATAACGCAATGGTAATATAACCAAACAATACACACAGTTTCGTGTACATTTTATCAGAAAGAACAAAAGAAGTCTATTTCTGTAAAGAGATAGACTTCTTTTAGCATTGTCTTTGGTGACCGAAATTACTGGCACCCAGTAACCATGCGGTTTCCGGTGTGTTTCAAAAAATTTTTTTTGAAAATCTGATACCCTTTTTCGAACCACCGAAGCGTTTTTCTTGATGTTGATTATTATAATAGAATAAAGGAGTTTTTTCAACCCCATGGAATGTTTGCAAACACAAAAAAGCCGACCATTATTCCATCAATAATGATGAAGTAATGATCGGCTTTTTTTTCTGTCGACAATTATTTTGTCGGAATATCACCAACTTTTGAAAATCCTCCTATGAACCGGACTTCTATCTTGTCTTTTGAAAGGATAGTTACTTGTTCTACAATTCTTCTGATAAACGTGTCATCAAATTCTGTTAACTCAACGATATCGATGTCAATTGCCTTTAGAATATCATCAAGTTGCTTTTGACGCTTTGCATCGGTTGTTGCATCTTCTTTGGCTTGTTTTAGCTGCTCTGTCAACCGAGCCTTTTCCTCAGTCATCTCCTTGAACTTTTTTTCAAATAGTTCTATTTGGGAACTTTGGGCTGCCAAAGTTAAAAGATTCGCCATTCCGTGATCAATGTCTTGCATTCTTTGACGGATCACTTCTGGATTATTTTTGGCATCTTCAAATAAAATGATTTTTTTCTGTGCTTCACGAACTGCTTCTGCTATTTCTTCTTTATTATGAAATACGGACTGAATGCAGTTCAGAATTGCTTGGTGTAAAATGGGTTCCTTTAAACTTGGGGAATGTTTGCAATACTTGGTGCCAAATTCAAGTCGGTTCACGCATCGCCATACATCTTCCTTCGTTCTGTCCCGTTTGATCCACATGGTTCTACGATACATAGCACCACATTCCCCACAAACGGTTCTTTCCGATAGTGCATATTTGCTGGTATATTTTCCTCGACCAGACTTTGTCCTCCGGCAAGAAACCTTTCTTTTGCTACTGCGCCTTGCAATCTCTAACTGGACTTCCTGAAAAATATCTCTTGGGATAATAGCTGGGTGATTGTCAGTAATGTAATACTGTTTGACCTCACCTCTATTTTTCTTCACCTTCTTTTCGAGGAAATCTGCAGTATAGGTTTTTGCAGCAGCACATCTCCAGCGTATTTTTCATTTTGCAGCATATTTCGAATGGTAGTTTTTGACCATGTTGGCTTTCCTGTTGGCGATGGGATGTGGTCAGCTTCCAGAGATTTTGCAATTTGTTCCGGGGTATCTCCACTGAGAAATGCGAAAAAAATCCGTGAAACAATGGTAGCTTGTTCAGGATCAATTTCAGGCTCTCCATTTTCTCCCGGTCGATAGCCTAAAAAGTTTTTTTGTACCTGAAGGCAAAATGGCCTTCCTTATACTGCCTGCGTTTTCCCATGGTAACATTTTGACTGATGGACTCGCTTTCTGCTTGAGCGAAGGCGCTAAACCATGTCAAATAAATTTCGCTGCTGACATCACTTGTATTGAGTCCTTCTTTTTCAAATTCTATGGTTACATTCAAGCTTTTCAGCAGCCGTATGTATTTGATAGAATCCAACGTGTTTCGAGAAAACCGGCTAAGTGATTTAGTGAAAATCAAGTCAATTTTATGTCTTTGGCAATGCTCGATCATTTTCATAAACTCTGGACGAATGGTATCCTTAGTGCCGCTGATTCCACGATCCGCAAAAATTCCGGCAAATTCCCATTCCGGATTGCTCTGAATAAGATCTGTGTAATAGGCAACCTGATTTTCAAAGCTACTCTCTTGTTCTTCCTGCTCTGTACTAACTCGGCAGTAGGCGGCTACTCGTAGCTTTTTCCTTTTGGCCTGTCCTTGAATAAAGGGATTTTCGGGAATTTCCCTAATCACTTTAGTCTTTTTCTGTGGCATTATGGTTTCTCCTTTCCTTACTTAAATAATCGCCCCATTTTTGAGTTGTATTGTAACAGCACCTGCTGGTGTTATCAAAATTTTACAAATAAATTTCCGTAGTATTTGAGATTGAAAGTGTTCCATCGGCTGCAGTTTTTTCAGTTCTGCTATCAAACATTCCGTTTCTTCTGAATCACCATTGGCATGACAGGCTTTGTATTTTTCCTGTGCGCATTGTTTGATGATTTCCAATAATCTTTTTGAATTGGACTTGGGATTACCAAGTTCTCGATAAATCTCGTTTTCTAACCTAACGGCTTGAACTGACAGGCAATTGGCATTCTTTTTAAAATTCATAACTTTCTGTGGATCTTCAATTGCCCTATTGATTGCGGATAAAACACTTGACATCAACTCTATGTCGGGCAAATACCTTGTTTCCGTATTGCAGGAAGGGCATTTCCAGATGATATATACATTATCTCGATGATTGATTCGAACAAGCTTCTGTCCGCAGGTCTGGCAGCAGATAAGATCTCGTATTCCTCGCAAGGCTGGATTCAGACTTCCACCATAAATTTGAGCTCTGTCTTTTCTTAGTCTTTGAACCTGTAGAAATAAGTCAGAGGGTAATATTGCAGGAAATTCTTCTGAAATATATTTTTCGCAGTCTAATATTCTGGCGATCATCGCCTTATTCCAAACCGCATTTTCTCGGTACTTTAAACCAGATTGCTGCATTTGTTTAGCAAGCATCTGCAGCGATGCGCCGTTTCGATAATTTTCAAAAATTGACTGCACAGCAGAAGATTCCAGTATGTCCGGTATAATATTTCCTTCATTCATCTGATATCCAAAAGGCAAGTATCTTTTTTTTCTTCATGATTAACCTCCGCTTATCCTTTCTTCTTCCAACTCCAATCCATTGACAAGTTGAAATCTCAATGTTTCATGTGTCACTGTAATACGGCTCACTATATTTCGGAACACTGATGAGCTAAAAACCGGCATCGGGGAGTCTAATATCGTTAAAATCAGGCGGGTGTTATCAATAAAATCCGCATACTCGTTTAAATCACGATATTGTTTAAGTTCGGCTTTTAAATTGGATATCTTTTGGCTCAATTCATTGGATTGTGCTATAAAAAAAAGCAGAATCAATGCACTCTTTTGCCCGCAAGCGGTGTAGAGTGTGATTCTGCTCTAATAATCCAGCAATCTGTCTATTTAATTCCATGGCATCAGGATGGGCCATAAAATCCTTATCTTTTAGTTCTTCAAGCTGGCGGAGATAGCTTCCAAGGATTTCTTGACGATTTTCAGCCAGCTTTTTATATAAAGTAAGGAAGCACTGCTGTATTTCAGTTTCATTTAGGCTCTCCATGCTGCACAGATGTTTCCCTTTAAAATGCTTGCGACAGGTCCACAAAACACGTTGGTTTTTCGCAATTCGTCTACAGAAATTTGTCCCGCACTCATCACAGACGATTAAACTTGTAAAAGTATACTGTCCATTATTTTGATGTCCATGTCGCTCTGATTTCCGTTTTAATAATTCTTGTGCTTTTCGGAATACCTCTCTGCTGATAATTGATCGTGGGTATCTTCGGCGTAATACTGCTTTTTCTGTCCACGATTTATCTTTTTTTTTGAAAAGGCAGAGTATCTGTTGTGTATCGTTTTTGAAACAGTTCATCGCCTATGTATCGTTCGTTTGTAAGGATATAGAGAATACCTGTATAACTCCAAATGGGTTCTCCATTTAACTTTGGAATATGTTCTTTTTGCAGTTCTGCAGCGATTTCCTGTATTCCCATTCCGGAGAGGAAGTTGCCAAATATTCTTTGAACAATTTTAGATTCTTCCTGTTGTACAATGAGTATCCCTTTCTCATCCAGATAGTATCCATAAGGCGCTTGTGACAATCGAAATGTTCCGTTTTTCATTCGCATGACTGCGCCTTTTCGCATATTCTTCGATATGGAAATGGATTCTTCCTGCGCAAATGCACTCATCATGCTTAGAAATATTTCATTGCTCATGTTTGCGGTATTGATATGTTCTTTTTCAAAATAAACCGTAACTCCCAGCTGGCGAAGCTCTCTCACAGCTTCAATGCAGTCCTGAGCGTTACGTGCAAATCTGGAAACCGATTTGACCAGAATTCGATCAATTTTTCCTTGTCGGCAATCACGCATAAGACGGAGAAACTCATCGCGCTTCAGCGCACTTGTTCCTGTTATTCCTTGATCCGCATATATGTCAACAAAGGTCCAGCCCTCATGTGCTTGAATGTACTTTGTATAATAGTTGACCTGCGAAGCAAAGGAATTGCGTTGATCAGTGGAATCACTGCTAACACGGGCATAGGCACATACTCGAAGCTTTTCGGCTGGTGCAAAAATTATTGGTTCAATCACTCGAATTTCTGGCATTTCTATGCCCCCTTTCCTGCAGTAGTGTCATGTGACAGTAACGTCGGTCACCTTTGGCAAGGACAACACTACCACAAGAAAGAGGATAAAGCTATCACAACAACCACTAAATATAGTATTCTAAAACACCGTACTTTTCGGCAATAGCAACATTGGCTTTGTCGCAGTTTTCTTTGGTGATAAGTCCTTTCAAAAAAATTTTTTAAAGCGGAGAAGGCCATATAATACTTGATTTCGTTGATGAGGACAGCGGAAGGTTCTTGAGGATTGTATGTAGTGTTCATGATATACCCCCTTTACCACGGCAGAGGGAGACTCTTTCGAGCTGCTCTTTGAAAAAAGCGATTTTCCAGCCCTTTTAGATAGAGTTCATACCGAAGATCGCTGTCAGTGGTAATTAGTACCGTATCGTGGTCCTGCAAAAATTCCAGTATTTGAATTAGGACGGCGGGATCGTGGCTCAGGCGGGTTAAATCCCGAACAAGCACAGCACGGACATGACCTTCTTTCACAGAGCGCATCATTTGTTGTAATCCCATCCGAGCCATGCTTCTGCCAGTCCCCATATCCTGTGAAGTGCCTACAACCGTGTAACTGCGGCGCTGGGCTTCCTCCAACAACTCGTGCATCTGCTGCATGAGAGCCAATATTTTCTTATCGCTGCTTCGGCTGTATAACCACATAGGACGGTCTATATAAGGATATTCCTTTTCTGGTTCCGTTTTCTCATTCATCTATATCAATCTCCTTATTGGTAAAAATGCAATGCAACTGCTCTCATCTGTCCCAGCCTTTTTTCATGTGTTGTTGCTGCTGTTTCAGAAGGTTTTCATACTCGGCATATCCCTTATCATCCAGTTCTTTCAGGCGTTCTGGATGAAAGCGATATTCTGGATAAACTACAAATCCGCTTTGCTCATTTCGGCCTGTGGGAGAACCCAGTCCGTTTTTCTCTATCCATGAAAGAATGTCATTACTCAAATTGTTGACGTCAATAAAAGCACAGTCCTTTGCAATGGATTTTCCCAAATTTACGCTCAGATCTCCCCATGGCTGCGGATCGCCTTGACTCCAATCCACTAACAGCAGAGCCAAATTTCCGCCGCTGTAATAAGAGCGCACTTGTAGTTCCAAGGATGTTTTTTCTCCCATCCAAGACATTTCCAAAAGAGCCTTTCCGCTGAGAATATCCTGATATTTCTTATCGCTGTATCCTTCCCAGCGCAAATAGTTCCAGTCCGGCTTGGGACATTTTTCGGCAAGGGCTATTTCTTTGGGGACGGTTTTTAATTTGGGGACAGGAATATCACCCATCTGAACCTTGGCATAAATGGGAAGGAGCTTTTGCAATAAATATGCCTGATCAGGGCAAGTGTCAATAAGTCCCATTCTTGCAGTTAAAAAAGATCGGTCGTCCACAGTTCCAATGGCAGACATTTGTGCCCATTGGTGCTGCATTAAAAATGCTGTGATATTTTCGGGAGTCGCTTCAAAAAAAGACAGCTTCGTTTGGACTTTCCATATTGCTGGAAAGTCCCTGTAAATATTTTTGATTCATAGGAGGTTCTCCTTTACGGCATAAAATAATCCGGGCTTTTCTTGGTCCGGATGAAATCTTCTACATCTTCGATTTTTCTGGCGATATGAAGTGGTGGCAGGGTTTCCAGCACAGCTCGGTGATATCGTTCTTCGGGTGCTGCACGATGGTCCAGAATGCTCACCACACAGGTATCTGTTTCAGTACGGATAGCCCGTCCAAACCCTTGCCGGAGTTTTACCTGCATATCTGGGATGATGACTTCTCGGATATAGTCCTGCAGGGTGGGATACTGCTCCCGTTCCGCTTCGCTGATAGGATCAGGAACAGGAAAAGGCAGGCGTACAATGATGAGCGACGATACCATATCGCCGGGAAAGTCCACACCTTCCCAACAGGAACCCGCTGCGAACAGCACCGCATTCTGCGTCTGCTTGAACTGATGGATAATATCCTGCGAATGCCGCCATACCACCATTAGCGGAAAGGACAGATGCTCTTTTACTTGGTTATAAACAGCGCCCATCAGGGAGTAGGAAGTAAACAGCACCAGAGTGTGGCCATGAGTGGTTTCCACTAAGCGGCAGATCTGCTCTGACAGACACTTGGCTTCTTTTTCGCTGCCCATTTGCGCCTTTGGCATATCATCGGGAATGTAGAGAAGGCAGTTTTCTTGATAATCAAAAGGAGAAACCGCAATAAAATCATCCAGCCGATTGTTTGCGGACAGCCCCATGAGTTGGCGGGTTCTGTCAAAGCTGCCCCCGGCCATAAGGGTACCGGATGTCAGAATCGCTGGTGTTTCCTTCGACCACAGTGCGTGGCGCAGCTGTTCCGGCATTTCCCGGGTGGCGGCGCACAGGCTGGGGCTTCCATCCCTGTCATACTGAATATAAAGAATGTATTTACGGTCGCCGGTAAAAAACAGGTTGAGAGTTTGCTCTGTTGTTCCCAGCTGGTAAAGTATCCACCGTGGGAGGTGAAGTGCTAGCTGTTTTTGGATCTGCCGAAGAAGGGAGAGACAATCCCGAAGGGCAGCTTCCCGATCCGGCGTTAAAACAAAGGCAGTACGCTGTGCTTCTTCTAGCAGTTCGCCCCGGCACATGGCTCCCATAAGAGCAGTAAACTTTTCTTTCAGCCGCTGGGCTGCGAGGGCATATTTTTCTTTTGCCAGCAGAGTGCAGAGCTCGCTGAAATCTTCTGCTGAAAGGCTTTTCCCATACATCTGCCGAGCTGCGTCCGGCAGTTTGTGAGCTTCATCGATTACCAAAGCCCGATAGTCATTCAGAAGAGGACGAAGTTCCTGCAAACGATGGGCGGCGTCTGCCAACAAGTAATTGTGATTACAGATCTGGACGAAAATCTCCGCGCTTCTGGCTTCCTTCAGGTATTGATGATACCGGCAGGCGCTTCGCAAAGGGCAAGTTTTCTCGCAAACTTTGGGGACGCACACCTGCCGACGGTCAAATCCACTAAGGCCGGTTACGGAGTCCAAATCATAATAAGTACGAAGGGAAAGCAATGCTTTGAGCTGTTTTGCATTCTTATTCTTATCTTTGACCGCTTCCAATCTTTTGAGAAAGCCGGGCGTCACAGACAAAACGCTCTTTTCCTTTTCTTACGATTGCCCGGATGGGTTTGGAGATAACACGGTTCTCCAGAAAAATCCGGGATAAAAACGGAATGTATTCTTCGATGATAGAGTCCTGTAAGGCAACGCTGGAGGTAGAAATCACCACCGGCTGAGAACCTGCAGGTCCATGCGGGGCAAACTTTTTTCAGTAAAATGCAGGCGGTCAGGTAAGCATAGGTTTTGCCGATCCCAACGCCTGCGTCGCACAGAGCGATGTTATTTTTGAGCAGGGTATCCAGCATGGCGTGACAGAGGGTGATTTGTTCTTCCCGAACCGCCAAACCATTTTGAGGCAAAAGAATTCTGAAAATCTTTTCAATCTCTCCGTGGGCCTGCTCTTTCAAAGTAGGCTTATTCATTTCGGCACATTCTCCTTGAGCAGTTTGCTCGTATGTGTTGGCGGCAAACTAATGCGGCGCAGCTTTTAAACTGCGCCGCACGGATTCGCCGTCAACGGCAATCTGAAAAATTAAAAGGTTTGATTTTGATGTGCCGTATTTGCTGCTCGCCCCCGGCAACCTTTGGGAACCATACGGGCAGGCTTGCAGTTTACAAACCGTTCACTGGCTCCCCAAAGGTCTTGCTGATTACAACCCAAGGTCGACCAACCCATCTGACGTGTGGGCAAACGATAATGCGTATCATAATACCCCGCCCAAGGTCGTGGCGAAAAGGGAAACTACACCCTCTTTTCGGTCAAAATGCATCGCTCAAAACCAACAACTGGGGCCACCGTCCCACGAATAAATGGGAGGCGGTTTGTGTGCGGCTCGTCATGGCGCTTTTTCCTGCGTCGCTCACTTAGGCGGGAATGTACCCGCATGGCTGGTATTCACTTTTCAAGCTGCAAGGTGAACGTTTCTTTTTCCCCGTTCGCCCCATAGCCCATGAAAAGAGGCGGAATATAACGCAGGTCATAAATATTTTTTTATTTTTTTTCGTAGGCGGTAAATTCGCATATTTACAGCGTACTCATCCATTCCAAAAGCAGACGCTATTTCTTTGCTGCTATATCCATCCATTTTCATAAAGAGAATTTCGAGGGTAAGCTTGTCCACAGTATGTAACAAAGAAAAAAGTTCCATGTCCTCGATACTATCCAGCAAGGATTCGGTATCCTCAACGGGTAGTTCCAGATCCTGTGCTGAAACCCAATCCACATAGGGAGACCAATCCACCTGTCGCTGCAGATACTGGCGTTCCTTATTAAACTGAGCCCAATCGTATGTATGCAGGCGTTGGATGGTTTCCTCATCCACACCGAGTTCTCTGAGTTTCTTTTCTTCTACTTCTTTCCAGCGGAGCCATTCTTTTTCCGCTTTGGCTTTGTTGTAAGCCATCGTTATTTCCTCCGATCAATCTGAAATTTTTTAAATTCAGATTGTCGGGGGCGGCGCTCTGCCGCTGTGAATTCTCAGCCAGAACCTACTCAATGGAAAATAAAAAAAGCGCAATTGTCCGTAGACAAAAGCGCTTACTGCACATAAATTATATATACCCGATATCTCTAAATGAAACACGGTACAACTCCCCTAATTGGAGGAGTTGTATTTTGCTTTCCTTTCTTAACCTCCTTCAGGATAAGTCATTTCATATGTTAGCGATTACCATTGGTTTGTTTAATGGTCTTTACCCGGAAAACAAAGTAAAGGATATGGAATACCCAAACACAAGCCAGAACGATCCTTCCCACCGGAACAGCATGCATCATAATAAAGCCGATCGACATTAGAACCGTCACGGTAATCATAATCCGGATTTTGGTCTTCCACGTCATGCCCTGTCCTTTTACATAGCTTTCCAGATTGTTTTTATACAGCTTTGTTCCCGTAAACCAACGGTGCAGTTTTTCAGAGCTTTTGGCAAAGCAAAACGCCGCCAAAAGCAAAAACGGAAACGCCGGAAGAAGCGGCAATACAGCCCCCACGGCTCCGAGAGCCAAACCGATACAGCCTAAAATCACATATAAAAGCTTCTTTATTTTCACCTTGATTCCTCCAGTCGTTTTTTCTCTTTTTTCGATTCGATCACATGGGAAACCGCCATCACAGGATGGGAAAACAGCATTCTGGGCCCGGAAAAACGCATGACTTCCCGGATTTTCTCCCGCATGACCGGTTTGTAGCAATGTACCTTACAGTTGGAACAGAAGGTTTTCGTCTCCATAAACGGACACTTGTCGCTTCTCATCCTGGCATAGGCTTCCAGATCTGCACATTCGGGACAAAGTCCGCCTTTGGTGTGGTGTTTTTTGCGGCAGTACAGGGCAATCATTTCCGATACCATCCGCTTTTCCCGTTCCCGCTTATCGGCTGTACTTTTCATCAGCTCATCCTCCCGTGTTCCACCGAATAGACGGTATCAGCGATGCGCATGGTAGACTGCCGGTGGGAAACCAGCACCACGGTTTTGCCCGCCCGTTCTTCCCGCAGGGATTTTAAGATCACCGCTTCGTTTAAGCTGTCCAGATTGCTGGTTGGTTCATCCAACAGCAGGAAGGGTGCGTCGTGTAAAAATGCTCTTGCGAGCCCCAGACGTTGCCGTTCGCCGCCGGAAAGAGTATCGCCGAGTTCGCCCACCGGCGTGTCGTAGCCTTTGGGAAGGGTCATAATAAAATCGTGAACGGAGGCCTTTTTGCAGGCGGTTTCAATCTCTTCGTCGGTGGCGGTCAGCTTGGCGATCCGCAGGTTGTTTTTGATGCTGTCGTGGAAGAGCTGGGTCTCCTGCGTCACAAAGCTCTCCAGATCGCGCAGATTTTTGGTGTTGATCTCTTCCACCGATCGGCCAGAAAGCTCCACGCTGCCTTCCTGCACCTTCCAGAACCGCATCAGAAGCTTTAACAGGGTGGATTTTCCGCTTCCGCTTCTGCCCACAATTCCTACTACCGCATTTTCCGGAATTGTCACCGATACATCCGAAAGAATGGTTTCATTCCCGTAAGAGAAGGAAACCTGCTCCGCTTTTGCGCCGGAGAATGTGATTTCCGGTTTCCCGGTGATTTCCTCTACTACCGGCGTTTCGTCCAGAATATCCAGTACTCGATTGCCTGCCGCAAAGGTGTTCTGCAGGGTGCTGCCCAACGCCGCCAGAGCAATCACGGGACCAAAGGAAGAAAACAGCGCCAGCGTAGGGATCAAAACGCCGTCAAAATCCACTGCGCCGCTTTGGTACAGCAAGGCCGAAGCAAATAGCATGATAAGATCAAATGTTAACACCACCGTATTGGTAACCGCTGTATTTCGCCCGGCAGTGCGTTTCATCTTTTCTTCGTCTCGGGAGAGTTCATCCGTCTTTTCATTCATTTTGGAAAGGCGCTTTTTTCCCTGTCCATACTGGAGGATTTCGGAAAGCCCCCGCAGGCTGTCCAGCACAAAGCCCGAAAGCTCACCGGATCTGGTGCGGAAACGCAGTCCGTCATCCCCGCTGCATCTGGATATCACAATTGGAATCACGATTCCCACGATCAGATAGGCCGCCAGCGCAATCACGCCCAGGATCCAGTGAAACGAGCCGATGAACAGGCACATGACAATGGTAAACAACAGCGCGATGGCAGCCGGTGAGATGGTGTGAGCATAAAACACCTCCAGCAGTTCAATATCGGAGGTGATCACCGAGATCAGATCCCCCTTGTCCCGGCCTTCCAGCTTTGCCGGGCAGAGCTTTCTCAGTGCGCGGAACACCCGGTCGCGCAAAAGTGCCAGTAATTTAAAGGCGATGAAATGATTGCACGCCTGCTCCGCATACCGCAAAAATCCCCGGAGAAGAGCGAAGACAAGAACGGAAATAAAAACCGTTGTCAGAGTAAAAGGTACTTCAAACCGAAGGGCTGCCAGCACACCGTATCCGCCGAAAATGGTGATAAAGGCGGCGCACAAATGCCCGACGAGCCCCATCAAAACAGCCAGTGACATATAGCCGCTCAGAGGTTTTACCAGCCCGATCAGCCGTGCCATCACAGCAAATCCGCTTCGCTTTTTCATACGCTTGCACGCTCCTTTCCAAATTGCTCTAATGTCTGCTGGGCACTCCACAGCCGTTCATACAGGCCGTGGTGGGCAAGTAATTCCTCATGTGAACCGCTTTCCGCAACGATTCCGTGATCCAGCACATAAATATGGTCGGCGCCCACTACATTGGCAAGCCGGTGGGAAACGAGGATTACCGTTTTGCTTTTTGCCAGTTCATGAATTTCACGCATAATATCGTTTTCGCTCTCCACATCGATGTTGGAGGTGGCTTCATCAAAAATATAGACAGGGCTGTCATGCAAAAGCGCCCTTGCAAGCGCCAGCCGCTGGCACTGCCCGCCCGAAAGATTGGACGCTTTTTCCAAAAGCCGGGTATCCAGCCCCTGTTCCGCTTTTAAAAATTCTGCGAGGTTTACCCGGGAAAGCACTGCCCACAGTTCTTCATCGGAAGCGCCGGGTTTTCCCATAAGCAGGTTCTCCCGCACCGTGCCCTTGAACAGGTAGCTTTGGTGGCTGATATAGGTGATGTTTCGCAGAAGGCTTTCTTCCTGAATGGAGGAAAGGGGCACGCCGCCCACCGAAACGCTTCCGGTATATCCTTTGTTTCTTCCCATCAGGATCGAAGCCAGTGTGGATTTACCGCAGCCGCTTTCTCCCACCAGCGCCGTAAAGCTGCCCTGCGGGAAGGTAAGATCAACGCTATGGAGGATCTCCCGGTCCGGCTCATAGGAGAAGGAGAGACCGGAACAGCGGATGGTGTGTCCCGAAGGAAAGCTTTCGGTGATTTCCGGCTTGGTTTCTTCTAAATCCAGCAGTCGGAAAATCTTGTCGCTGGCCGCCATGCCGTTCATGGCAATATGGAAAAAGGAACCCAGCTGCCGCATGGGAATAAAGAAATCCGCCGCCAGCAGGATAATCAGCAGACATCCCTCAAGAGAAACTCCTCCGCTCTGGTACTGGGTCACCGCCATGATGACGCCCAGTGCCGCACCGCCGTAGGCGATCAGGTCCATAATGGTGATGGAGTTCAACTGCATGGTCAGCACCTTCATGGTGATCTTTCGGAATTTTTCCGCCTGCTCGTTCATTTCCTGCTGTTTAAACGCATCCGCCTGATAGATCTTCAGGGTGGTCAGGCCCTGCAAATTTTCCAGGAATGTGTCGCCCAGGGCCGTGTACTGGCCCCAATATTTGCTCAGCAGTTTTTGGCCCAGGTCTGCACCGCCGCAATGGCTACAGGGATCAGCGGCACGCAGATAAGCAGCACTACCGCCGCCGCGACATTCACAAAACACAGTACGATAAACAGTGTGAGCGGCGCCAGCATGGCATAGAAAAACTGCGGCAGATAGGCGCCGAAATAGGTTTCCAGCTGATCGACGCCTTCCACCGCCACCTGCACCACTTCCGAAGTTTTCACCTGTTCGTTGTAGGAGCTTCCCAACCGCAAAAGCTTTTGATAGATCTTCTCACGCAAAGACTTTTTGACTGCTTTGGAGGAGAAGTACCCCATTTTGGCGGCCCCGATGGAGCAGAAAAACCGGACTGCCAACGCCAAAATTACAACGATTCCCGTCACTGTGAAAAGCTGCGTCGAAGCCGAACCCCTGAAAAGCTCTGCAAGCATCCGGGAAATACTGAGCATCAGGGCGATGTTCGCGGCAAGGGAGCACCACTGTAGAATTACATTTCCCGCTATGTATTTTTTGCTCTCGGCAACGGTACCGATGAGCCGTTTATTGATCATCATATTTTCGTCCGCCTTTTGTTATTTTTTTCATCACTTTCTTAACGCCTGTACACAGAGCGGCAACCGCTATCACAAGCAGCACTGATGTAAAACCGTAAAAAGGGATTGCATTGCATTATTCACAGCCGCTTGCCTTCTTTCTGTTTGTCCACCTTCTCAGCGCCTCATAGCTTTTCGGACTTACGGCATGTTCCATTTGGCAGGCATCCTCCGCCGCAGTTTTCCCATCCACGCCCAGGTCTTCTAAAAGGGACTGGAAGGTCTGGTGGCGCTCATAAGTTTCTCTGGCAACGGTTTGCCCCTTATCTGTCAGATGCACTTCCCGCGCACCGTCTAAGAAAAGATAGCCTTCTTTTTCCAACTCTTTCAGCGAAACGGAAACTGTGGGACGCGACACATGAAGCTCTGCTGCAATATCCGCACCACGTACGGAGCCGTTTTGCTTTTTGCAGCAAATACACGGCTTTCAGATAATCCTCCACCGTTTTTCTTTGTTTCATACGGCTTATGCCTCCTTTCCATGTATTCAGGGTTATCCCTTATACCGGGATAACAAAAGGTTTTCCATCTACCGACTGAATGGTCAGATCAACGCCGTATACCTCTTGGACAAGTTCCTTTGTAATGATTTCCTCCGGTAAACCGTGAGCAATCATCCTGCCATCTTTCATGGCGACAATTTCGTCACTGTAATACAGCGACTGGTTGATATCATGGAGAACCATAACGATGGTAATACCGTACTCCCGGTTCAGCTTCTGAATGAGTTTTAAAATCTGCAGTTGATAACGGACATCCAGATAGGTGGTCGGTTCATCGAGAAACAGTACCTTGGTGTCCTGTGCCAGCGCCATGGCAATCCACACCCGCTGTTTCTGTCCGCCGGAAAGCTCTGTTACCGGTTTATCCTTGTGCTTGCTTGTATGGGTGATCTCCAGCGCCCACTGTATTTTTTCTTCATCTTTTTGCGGATCCGATGAAAGCCCCATGGTATGATAGGGAGTTCGCCCGTAGCTCACAAGCTTTTCGACCGTAAGATCCGGCGGCGCCGTATTGTATTGATGGACAATCGCCGCTTCTCTGGCAAAATCTTTTAAACGCAAATTTGCGATATTTTCCTCTCTCAGAAACACTTCCCCCTGATCGGGCTTTAAGTTTTTCGTCATCAGGTTAAACAATGTGGATTTTCCGCATCCGTTTGCACCGATCAATGTGGTAATTCTCCCCTCGTGAAGAGAAAAGTCCAATCCGTTCAGCACCTGCTGCTTTCCGTAGGAAAAGGAAAGATTTTTTACGGTAAAAATATTACTGGCCATAGTTTAGTCACGCCCAAACTCATGACCATCATGATTGCCAGCAGCACAGCCAAACTTCGCTTAAACCATGACTGTTTTGTTGTTGTCATTGTGTCTACCTCCATTCATTTATAAAAACAATGTTTCGGTTAGCATAATCTAACCGCTTGGTGAAAAAATAATGCCGTTTCTACGGCATAATAAAAAATATCGCGCACCAATCCTCCTTTTGCGATGTTCTGGTCAGGAGAACAAGTTAACACGCTTGTTTCCCTGATATAAACGGGCAGAGGCAAAAGGTTATCCGTCTGAGTTAGGTTATGCTAACTAATCCCCTAAAAATTGCTCCTTTCGGAGTTTTTAAGAGGGGGATCGTTGTTGTCATATTGCTTTTGACTCTGCTCTCCTGTTACTCTTCTGTCCGGTCTCAAAGACCAAACAGGGCTGCGAATGATAAAATATACTGCTTTTATAATCCGCATTTTCCTTAAAGACAAATTCAGTATAGCCAGTTACCATTTTGTTGTCAATGGATTTTCTGTTGCAAAACTGCTCCAAACAGCCTGTTGAAGGGTTAAAAAAGCGTCTAAACCCCGATCATGACTGATAAACCAGCATTGTTGCAAAACTGCTCCAAAAAATTTTTCATTTCTTCTGAATCCGCCTGTTTTAATGGATGAACATGGTGAAAACAGCTGTACTCTCCGGCATATGCATATCCCCAACACTGCATTGCATTTTCAGGCATACGCTTCCATGCAGCAGGGTATCCCGGCCTTTTCCCATAGAGATAAACCGCAGTGCCGTTACCGGAAAAAATACATAACGCCCGTCAATGCCGCCGTCACGGAATTCTCCGTCATATAAGTATTGCAGCTTCTGGATGCGTCCTTCCATTTTATTTTTACTGGACATAGACTGAGCGGATACGGTTTTTGCCGCCAGATACACAAGTCCTTCATGATCCTTTACGATGACTTCACACGGATTTTCAAAACCACGGTTTGCCATGGAAAGGTTATTGTGATTTTTGATTTGTTCCCGGTAAATAATGAACGGAAAATAGTAACTGCCATCACTGAGGTAATTACAAATATCCCCGCCATGGAAGTCTCGGCGTCCGGCAAATATTTCTTTGATATGCATCCGGCTTTCCTGTTCAGCCAGCCGATCCATAAATTCATCAGAAAACCTTGCTGCCAATGCTCGAAGGGCATTCTCCTTAATCTGTGCAGGAGGGATATCCTGATACTGCATATATTTTTCTAATACCTTTCTCTGTTTCTGATACTTTTCTGCCAGTTTAACTCCCGGAACCGTCAAAACCGTTTTGCGATTCTCCAGACGTTCTACAATATTCAGCTTTTCCAGCGTATCCAGCGTACGAGTGACCACCCATTTACTCACATTCAGGCTTCTGGCTGAATCCGTTACCGTACGCTTTGACGGTTCCGCCGTCAGGTAATAAAGCAGCAGCTGAATTTGAAACGGCGTTAAGTTTTCTTTTTTCCAACATTAAAATTCCCTCCGCTATTGTATTCGTATAAAGTGAAAACACTATAAATTCAAACAAATCATCTTCACCATACAGAACCGGTCAGAAACAGCCATACTGACCTTGGTGGATAGTTTTAAGCCGTTTTTGGGAATATAACGGTAGTAAGGCTCTTCTGTCATATCCATAAGTCCACCGCCAATCTTTCCAGCTAAATTCACTGCTGAATCCACATAAAAAGAACATCTGCACATCGGCGTGGCCGACCTGCTTCATGTATTTCTTTTGCATCATAGCCATGCCTTTTTTATTCACAGTATCAAAGACGACTTCTATTTCTCCGAATTGTCTGAGCATACGACAGGGAAATAACCTTATCTTCCTCAAAATAGTGAAACAGTCCGCCTGCTGTAACAAGGATAGGGGCGTCGGGCAAATCCGTGCGAACTTGTCTGATCCAATTCTCTGTAAAAGCATCTCCAGCAAGATAGGTCTCACGCTCCGACTGCGGGAGCAGTTCCTTCCGGTAGTCAATGACGTGTGGCAAATCAACGGCATACCAGCGGGTCCTTCCGTTATCGCAGCGGTAATAGGTCGTCTCCAGACCGCAGCCGAGCTGGACAATCACACCGTCCGGTCTGCGCTTTAAAAACGACCGGATGAAACGGTCCATATTAGCAGACCGCACCGCTGAAGCCAGCAGGGTATACTGGCTCTGACTGCCGTTTTCCTGCAGGTCGGACGGCAGCTTTTCTTTTAATTCCAAAGCCTTTTTATCATATATGATCTGCGGGCAATGCTCGCTGGCATAAATCCTGCCCAGCATGGGGACAAAAAGTGTGTCCTCCACAACGCCTAAATGTGACATTCTGTGTCCTCCTTTTTCGAACAGCTTTGTATCAGCCCAACGCCACATCCAATACCATCATCAAAGTGAAACCGACTGCAAACAGAATGGTTCCCACATTGGAGTGCTTTCCGGCCGACATCTCCGGAATCAATTCCTCTACCACCACATAAATCATTGCACCAGCGGCAAAGCTCAGGGCATAGGGCAGCACCGGGACTAAAATTCCTGCCAGAAGGATGGTCAGGAGCGCACCTATCGGTTCTACCGCACCGGACAGCGTCCCATACAGAAAGGAGCGGGATTTGGAGAAACCCTCCGCTTTCAGGGGCATGGATATAATTGCGCCCTCCGGGAAGTTCTGAATGGCGATACCCAGAGAAAGAGCCAGCGCCCCCGCCAGCGTGATCCCACTGTCCCCGTAGAGCCACCCGGCATAGACTGCGCCCACTGCCATCCCTTCCGGAATATTGTGCAGTGCTACTGCCAGAGTCAGCATAGTTGTTTTTCCAAGACTGCTTTTGACGCCTTCAGCCTCTGAGCTGCCACGATGCAGATGCGGGATCAGCCGATCCAATCCCAGTAAGAATAAAATACCAAGCCAGAATCCAGCTACAGCAGGGAAGAAGGACCATTGCCCCATGTCTGATGCCTGTTCCATGGCAGGAAGCAGCAGACTCCATATGGAAGCCGCCACCATAACCCCTGCCGCAAAGCCGGTAAGCGCACGCTGAACCAGTTCACTCAAATTGTTCCGCATAAAAAAGACGCAGGCTGCGCCGAGCGTCGTCCCGGCAAAAGGAAATCAGCAGCCCCTGCCATAATTCAAAAGGCATGTCTTTTCACCCCTCATCTATTTTCTTTTAAACAGGGAAAACCCTTGTCTTTCATAAGGTTCACAACGAATATCCAACACCTTATACCCGAATTCTTCCACAGCATGTTTCAGTAACTGTGTGTCAACGGCGTCTTGTATAAGCAGTTCCGTGATCCCTTTTCTGTGAGAAGAAGTCACTTTCTTAACAGAAAATACTTTTCTGATCGCATCGTTTATATGAGCCTCACACATTCCACAGGACATTCCATCGATTTTCATTGTTACTTTTAGCATTCTTCTATCCCCATGCGGTTAGCACCGGCTAACCAAAATAAAAAATAAAAATAGTTAGCTAACTCTAACTGATTGATTTTACCATACCATACATCATTTTGTCAAGATACTGTACTAAAGTGTTTCCAGATATAGACAAAGCCACACTCAAAAATAGTAATGTTTTGCGTGCGGCATTTGCCTAACATCTGGTTTATGCCCGCAACAGAAAATCACACTATGCCAGCGTCCAGTTCTGGCTTTCTGTCTGTAATTTTACCATGCGGGTATAGATACCGTCTTGCTGGAGCAGGGTATCCGGATCGCCCTCTTCCGCCACCATACCATCGGAAAGCACGACGATTTTATCCGCACCGGCTACCGTGCGCATCCGGTGTGCGATCACCAGAACAGTTTTGTCTTTGATCAGCCGTGACAGAGCTGTCTGTATCAGCGTTTCATTCTCCACATCCAGAGAGGCTGTAGCTTCGTCAAGAAGGATGATCGGCGCGTTCTTTAAGAAGGCACGGGCAATGGAAATCCGCTGGCGTTCTCCGCCGGAGAGCTCACAACCGTTTTCGCCTATGTTAGTATTCCATTTATCAGGAAGCTTCTCGGCAAATTCATCCACATTGGCAAGCCGTGCCGCAGCCAGAACCTCCTCATCTGTGGCGTCTTTGTTACCGATACGGATATTTTCCAGTATGGTGTTGTCAAACAGGGTAACATCCTGAAACACAATGGAATAAAGAGAAAGCAGCGTTTCCGGATCCACTTTTGAGACATCCATACCGCCTACCGTAATTTTTCCCCGGCTCACATCCCAAAACCGGGCTGCCAGACGGGACACTGTTGTTTTACCGCCGCCGGAGGGACCCACCAGTGCGGTCACTTCCCCTGTTTGGCAGTAAAGCTGACATCCTTTAATACTGTTTCTCCGGTGTTGTAGGCAAATCCAACATGGTCAAAGACAATATCATACCCCTGATTGGAAAGCCTGTCGCTGCCCTGCTGGATCGGATGATCGAGAATTTCATTCATACGGGCGATATTTGTCCGGGTGGAAATTACCGCCGCCAGATTCTGCAGGGCACCCTGCAAGGGATCATAGAGCCGGGAAACCACCAGCAGGAACAGGAAGAAGGTCAAAATATCCAAACTACCCTGCATCAGCAAAACGGAGCCTGCAAGCGCAACCGTGGCAATCCCAAGCTTTAACACAAGGGATGCGGATACTACAAATGCCGCCAAACCGAACTCATTGAGAATGGAGCGGTGTTCCACCGCGCGGATCTTCTTTTCCAACCCTTTGAGGTATTCTTTTTCAGCGTTGTTGGCTTTCAGATCCTGCACCGTTTCAATACACTCCTGAATTCCATCCGCGCAGGCCATTTTCGCATCCATGGATTTCTGATTAAACCCTTCCTGTACCTTTGCAGAAAAACCTACAATGGCAAACGCCACCGGCATCACCCAAAGAGCCGCCAGCGCCATACGCCAATCGTAGAAGAACAGGCTGACGGCAATCAAGACCGTAGAGATGATGGATCCGGCAAGCTCCGGGATAAAGTGGGAAAAGCTCTGCTCTAAAAAGGTGCAGTCCGCCATAATGGTGCTGGTAAGATCCGCAAGGTCTTTCTTTCCGAAGAAGGACAGGGGGATTTTCCGCAGCCGCTCCGCCAACGTAATACGGCGCACGCCGCTTTCCGTATAGGTGGCAAAATAGGTGGCGTTATACTGGAAGTAGGTTGTCAGCAAGATCAATCCCACACAGAGAATACAGCCGACAATGTAGAAGGGAAGCCGGCTTTCCGGAACACCGCCGTTCATCAGATCGCTCACCATGCAGTACAGCAATCCCACCGGGAACATGAAAGAGATATTTTGCAGGACGCAGGCAAAACAGCCCTTAATTAAATCCTTTGCGCCCTGTTCGGACAAGGCATATCGTTTTTGCAGACGTCTGATCATCTTACTGTACCTCCTTTTGTACCTTCCACTGAATGGAAGTCTGATAGTTCTGCCACATCCGGGCGAACAGACCGCCTCTTTCCATCAGCTCACGGCTGGAACCGCTCTCTGCGATCTGCCCGTCTTTTTACAACGTAAATCCGATCTGCACCGGCCACCGTGGAAAGCCTGTGGGCAATCATAATGACCGTTTTGCCCTGAGACAGTTTGGAAAAAAGCCGCCTGTACTCTGGTTTCATTGTCGGGATCCGCAAAAGCTGTGGCTTCATCCAGAATGATGATCGGGGTATTTTTCAGCATCACGCGGGCAATGGCAATTCGCTGCTGCTCGCCGCCGGAAAGATAGACCCCCTTGGTGCCGATCACCGTATCCATACCATCCGGCAGTTTTTCAAGGATATCGTCGCACTGGGCATTTTTTAAGGCAGCCATGACTTCCTCCCGGGTGGCTTCCGGTTTACCCAGACGCACATTCTCAAAGATGGAAGCTTTGATCAGCCGGCTGTTCTGGAACACAAAGGAAACCGTGTTCATCAGTTCTTCTTTCGGAATATCACGGACGTCTACGCCGCCCACCCTTACAGTACCGCTTTGAGGATCGAAGAAGCGGGAGATCAGATTTGCCAGCGTGGTTTTTCCGCCGCCGGACGGTCCCACAAAAGCGACTGTCTGCCCGGCAGGAATAGAAATAGATATGCCATTCAAAACATCCTTTTCTCCGTTATAGCTGAAATGTACCTGTTCAAGCTCTACAGAGCCGTCTTTCGGATGCATGGGATGAGCTGTTTCTTTCAGCGGCTCCAAATTCAGAACGCTGTCAATCCGCTGTAAAGCATCGTCCACGATCATAGCGTTTTCGCTCTGGAACATAATACGTGTGAGTGTCACGGAAATGATCGGCGTAATGATGATATAGAATACCAGATTGAGCAAAAATTCTGTCGTGACCTGATCCTGCGTAAACAGCAAGGCTCCTGCGATCAAAAAGACAAACACACCGTTAATGGCCGCGGTATAGAACATCATAGGCGTGCGCAGCTGCCTGGTATAGGCGATCACCCATACTTTATACCGGTCAATTGAATCCTTAAACTTCTTAAAGGAAAAGATCGTCTGGCCAAAGGTTTTTACCACCGGAATACCGCGGACATACTCTACCGCTTCATTGGACATATCATCCAGCGCATTCTGGTATTCCTTCATCTTTTGCTGCATTTCCTTTCCGGTCATCGCCATCATAATGAGAAAGCCCAGAAGTACCGGCGCCAAACTCAAAAGACCCAGCCGCCAGTCAAACACAAACAGCAGAACCAGAAGACCGCAGGGAGTTGCGAGGGCGTTCGCACGGTCCGGGAGCTGGTGTGCCAGATAGGTTTCCGTAGCAGCGCTGGATTCATTGACGATTTTGCGCAGCTTACCGCTGCCAAAATGTTCCGCAAATCGGGGAGTTTTACGATATGGTTCATGGACTGCAAACGCAAATTGGTGGCAATGCGAAATGCGCCCAGATGGGAGCACATCAGCCCGGCGATGTACACCAGTACCGCAATGACCGCAAACATCACTGCCATCCAGCCGTTGTAGGTCAGATTCTGCGCACGGCTGAAATCCGGAGCGACTTCCAGCACTTCACGCATGACCTGCCAGATAAAATAATAAGGCACGAGTGCGATCAATGCGCTGATTGCGGAGAGGATCCAGGACGCATAGGTCAGATATCGGTAACTTCCCGCAATCGTGAGCAGGCGCGATAAATTAGATTGTTTTTTCAAGAGAATTCCTCCTTTACATTTCATTTATGATACAGAGGACAATGATTTGTCCTTCTTATATCTAATTTAGTTAGTTTAAGCTAACTGCAAGTCAAAAATTATAGGGCGTTATTGCCCCATAATTTTCATCCATCCTGCGGTGTAAAAGGCCCGCATTTCCTTTACATAGTTTTCCGCATCGGGAAGCGGCATTTCATGGATAACAAGTTCAAAAAACGTATGAAACATCCCGGTGATCAAAATATGCTCCAGAGTTGGGTCAAGCGGCGGGGAGGGTCTGCCTAATTCCGCCAGCACTCTTTGATAAGCGTGTGTCCCCTCCACTTCAATTTCCACCATCTCATCAATCAGCCCAGAAAAGCGGGTCCCTTCGGAACAACAAAGAATGAGCTTACATTCCTCTAAATGCTGATAGGCATAATGCAGCATATCAAACATGCATACCCCTGATATATCGCCCATCACTTCCGGCTGCTGTTCATGGGGCAGGTCGGCAAATTGCTTCTGAGCGTCCTTAAAGCGATCAATCAAGTATTGATAATGTTCGCCCACCAAAGCCTCAAAAAGTTCCTCTTTGCTTTTATAATAACCGTAAAAGGCTCCCAGTGTCTTGCCCAAAGATTTGACGATATTCCGCAGGGAAGCGTCCTTGTAGCCTTTTTGCAAAAACTCCGCTTTTGCCGCCTCATGGATTTGATCCAAAGTTGTCAGATTCTCATCTATGGTACACGCCTCCTTAAAAAATATAGCGGTGCTATATATCACTGCTATATTATAGTTGCTCTTAAGCTGAATGTCAAGTGCTTCTGCATTTTTTATGGATGAATAAAAAGAGAGAAACTACACAAAGGTTTCTCTCTTTTGGTTGTCCGGCTATATACAGCGGTCATTATCCTGTTTGGGTTCCGGCAGAGCACTCATACTACGCAGGCTGACGCCAAGCGTAGAAAGATTGTGCAGTGCGGCCGATGCTGCGGGAGGTAAAATTCCTGCCAATCCCAAGCCTATCAGCGTCCCGTTAAATCCGATGACAAACCGATAATTTGAGTGAATTCTCTCCATCAAAGCCATTGCAATACGACGCAGCTTAACAAGCTCCCAAAGGCTGTCCGCCGCAATGGTAATATCAGCAATTTCTCTGGCAATTGCTGCGCCGTCACTGATGGCAATTCCCGCATCCGCTTCTGAAAGAGCGGGAGAGTCGTTGATACCATCTCCGACCATTAAAACAATATGTCCTTTTTGGCGCAAATCGGCTACAAATTTTGCTTTATCCGCAGGAAGAACCTCAGCGCAGAATGCGTCAACCCCTAAGCGGTTTGCAACCGTAGATGCCGTCCGATAGCTGTCGCCTGTCAGCATAACTGTTTTTTGAATTCCCAAAGCACGCAGCGCAGTCAATACTTCTTTAGCTTCCCTGCGCAGCGGATCGGAAATACAAATCACTGCTGCAAGCTCTCTGCCAATCGCCAAATACAAATGAGAATATTCTTCAGGAAGACGATCAAATCGCTCCTGTTCATTTAGCGGAACAGTTACTCCCTCATCTTCAAAAATGAAGTGCGCACTTCCGATCAATACCCGTTCCTCATTTACCGTACTGGCAATACCATGAGCCACTATGTATTCTACCTTGGAATGAAATTCTTCATGGGATAACCCTCTGCACTGCGCTTCTTGTACTACGGCGTTTGCAATAGAATGGGGAAAATGTTCCTCTAAACAGGCCGCAAGGCGCAGCATATCCGACTCATTTCGTTCTCCGAAAGTGATGATCTGCGTAACCTTCGGACAAGCATGTGTCAATGTGCCTGTTTTATCAAATATGATGGTATCAGCCGCCGCCACCGCTTCTAAGAACTTGCCGCCTTTTACAGTGATATGTTCTTTTCCGGCTTCCCGCATGGCAGAAAGCACCGCCAGCGGCATGGAAAATTTTAACGCACAGGAGAAATCCACCATAAGTACCGACAAGGCCCGCAGGATATTTCGTGTCAGCAGAAAGCTCAAGATACTGCCGGCAAAGGTATACGGAACCAATTTATCTGCAAGGTTAGCCGCTTTGCTTTCAGCTGCCGATTTCATCTGTTCGGATTTTTCAATCATGGTTACAATTTGATCATATCGGCTGGAACCCATAGCTTGTTTTACTTCCAGTATGCACTCGCCTTCTTCTATGACAGTACCGGCATACACGGTGTTTCCCGGGTGTTTTACGACCGGTACAGACTCTCCAGTCAAAGAAGCCTGATTGACTGTGACTTCCCCCTCGGCTAAGATACCGTCCATAGGAATCATGCTCCCGGTACGAATCACGATTTTGTCACCTGGGCGGATATCTGATACTGCTGTCAGAATTTCTGATTCCGGTGTCTTCAGCCATACCCGATCCACATTCAGGGCCATACAGCGAGCAAGGTCTTCCATTGATTTTTTTCTGGTCCATTCTTCCAACAGTTCGCCCAGTTCCAGCAGAAACATGACGGTTCCTGCTGTTCCGAAATCTTTGCGAAATGCGGAAATTCCTATGGACAGTGCATCCAGCACATCTACCTTCAGTTTTCCTCTCCAAAGACAGTGGATACCTCTCTTCAAAAAGGGAGCATATGCCATACAATTCGTGCGATCTGCAATGGTTTCGGCAAAAAGAGCATAGACGCTGCTTTTAGTACCACTTTTCCGACCAGCTTTTCCTGAAATTTACGGTTTAATTCACGGCTGCTGTGCAGTGGCAAAGTGATTTGTGATTGCGCTTCCTGCAAGTTAAACTCACGGATAGCCGCCAGCACTTCCTTACGTGACCCGGAGTATTGCAGAATCACACACCCGGTGCGTTCATGGACAGTTACTTGTGTGATCCATGATTTCTTTTGAAACCAATTTTCCAGCACATCTGCTTCCTGCAAAGTCATTTTTTTCTGACCGATTCGAAAACGGATACGCCCTTTGCTTTCGTGTAAAATAATTGCCTTCATTTGTCGCTTCTCCTTCATAAAAAAAAAAGAGCCGTATCAACGGCTCTTTTCTGTTACTCTTCCTCAGAAGTTTCAAGTTGTGCGGCTGCCGCTTCTTCCGCTTCTTTTGCAGCTCTTTCTTCATTCAGATCTTTGGCAGAAGCTAAAATGTCCGATGCGTTTTCCTGCACGGTCGTTACCGTTTCCATGACATAATCTTTCATACGCAGTCCTGCGGCTGTTGCGTGAACATATGCTTTTTTAGCGTCTTTGCTGGACAGCAGTTTAATTCCAACCGATCCGAAAAGTGTGCCACCTACAAAAAGAGCCAATTTATTGTATAAACTCATATAGAATCTTCCTTTCCGTTATTTTCTTTTGTATCCTGTAATCATTACCATGAGCAGGCAGATCACGGCTCCCCATGCCCAAAAACGGTGCTGTTTCAACCAGATCCCTCCTTCATAGATTTTGTCTAATTATTATAACAACTTTAGCTAAATCATTCTTTTGGAAACAGACAAAAACCAATGGAATCAGACCTATTTCGATACTGTCTGGGTGTACAATTAAAGTGCCTTTTAAAAGCTACATTGAATTGACTTAAACTTGCGTATCCAATTGCCTGTGCAACGTCCAGTACAGTCATAGAAGAGCACCGAAGAAGTTCAGCGGCTTTTTCCATACGTTTATGTGATAGCCAAGTATATACCGGCTGACCACGAATACTGCGAAAATATTTTTTAAATGTAGTAGGAGATATATAAAATTTGTGACACAAATAATCAATCGTTATTTTTTCATCCAGATGCATCTCCATATAATTGCAAATCTCATTTATCTCTTCTCTTATTACCTTACTTATTTTAAGATTATCTTTATCTTTTGGATACAATGTTCCTGTACTTAGCAGAAATAGCAATTCTACTGACTTCCAAACGCAGTATCTGCTTTTTTGAAAGTCTTCCATTTTGACTATTTCAGAAAATGTAGAAAAAACCCAAGATGAACCATGAATAACAGCACATCCATCTTGCTTATCCATATATTTTTTTACTTCAAAAGTATTCAATTTTAAGTCTCCCATCATACGACATAGGGAATATAAACTCTCTTTTGCCGTAGTCGCATCTACGGATACCAATATTCCTGCCAAATCCGCTGTACATGCGACGGAATACAGTGAAGATACCTCAGATAGTAAAAGAATTTCCTGCTTTCTTACAACAACCACACGATTCCATTGTTGTTTGAGTACAACATGACCTGCAAAACAAAAGAAAACTTCAAAGTGAAGTGGCTGTAAGGATATCGGGATAAATGGATCCTTTGTATTGCCTTGAAGACGAAAATTGCAAACATCCACACCTGTTATTATTGTTTCCCATAAGGCTTTTTCACCTCGGATACTTTTCAAAAATTCTGTTAACACATAGTTTCTCCTCCCTTCTAATAGAAATTATGTCATGTGATAGAATGTAGTTAGCAACGACTAACTACATTCTATCACAATTTCTGTATGAAAGCAAGAACAGCGCAATTGATGTTATAAATAGAATAGCATTTTTATTCTTTCGCTTTAAAATATCCAAGCGCATCGGTACGCTCTCCGTTCTGCCATACTTCAAAGTGCAGGTGGTTTCCGGTAGAATTGCCGGTGGTACCGACATAACCGATGACTTCGCCCTGTTTCACTTCCTGCCCTACGGTCACGCAGATAGAGGAACAGTGGGCATACAGGGTGTCAAAAGTATCGTTATGGTTTATCTTGATATAGTATCCATACCCGCCGCCCCAAGTGTCGATGGCATTGGCAATGGTGACTGTGCCATCTGCCGCTGTCAGAATCGGTGTACCACCCGGAGCGCCGATATCGGTTCCGCTGTGGTAGGCAATTTCTCCAGTAAAGGGGTCCTCACGGTATCCAAACCATGAGGTAATGGTATAACTTTGCGGAAGAGGCCATTGGAAAATCCCGGTCCCTTCCCAATCAGTATTTGGATTCATGATCTGACCACCGCCGCTGTTAAAACCACCCAGCAGTTCTGCCCACAAATTCTGATTTTCTGGCTCCGACATTAAGGCAAGGTATTCGTTCTGCCTTGCATTGAAATTGTACTGCTGCGCCATTTCCTCCGCTGTTTTATGTGTTAGAGAGATTTCCAGAATGGTTTCCGTTACCGTTTCGGTGCGGGTAGTTTCTTTTCCATCCTCGTCTACTTCGGTAACTTCCACTTCATGGCTCTCGGTACGGGTGCTGGAAGACACTGCATTCATCTCCCACATAATATCCCGCATCTGCTGAACTTGAGTGTCATCCAAAGAAGCCACCTGAGTGCCATCTTCCGCACCGGTCACCTTGGCAGAAAAAACAGCGAGAACATCTTCCCAATTGATAGAAAGCACTCCGTCATTTGAAGTAAACTCCACCCGATTATGGCTATTGCTATCTTCAATTTCTTGAATGTGTGCCTGAAATTCCCCGTTTAAAGTTGTCACAGCCTGCGTAACGCTGGTGCCGGTTCCCGTAGAATCCGAAGCGAAAAATAAGCCGAAACAGGAACCGACAATCAGGGCAATCAAACAAATTAACAAGATTATCACTACAGCTACCCAACCTCCGGCAGCGATGGCAGCAATCAACCCCTTTACAGCCGCAATGGTTGCTTTAACCGCTGCTATAGTTACACGGACCGCCGCTTTAACTCCTGCAATTGTTGCTTTCGCAGTAGCCTTGGCGGCCTGTGCGGCTTTTTGTGCCGCTTTTGCAGTGGCCTGCGCTGTCTTGGCTGCCTGCTGTGCAGTCTTTGCCGAGCGCTGGGCAGTTTTGATACCTTTAGCGCTATTCTTCACACCTTTCATAGAACGGCTGGCGGTTTTTACTGCTTTTTGAGGTTTTCCTTTGACCGCCTTGGCAGCGGTATTTTTTGGTCCGTATTTTAGAAGCGGTATCCTTCGTGATCTCCGTTGCTTTGCTGCCAGCGTTTTTCGCTTCCGAGAGGGTACGGGAAATTTCTCTTTTTTCTTTGACTTTCCGAGCGGTGGTCTGCGCCAGTTTTTTCCCGCCCCGATAGGTAATGTTGGCACTCTTTTTTGCGGTGGTTTCGATACCGGACAGCATTTGATCTCCGGCGCTGTTAGCGGGGGCGTTGGAGGTTTCTCCCTGCTGGCTGGCAAAAGGCGTCCCCTTCAATTCCGATACGGCTTTCTCCTTGGATTTCAGCCATGCATCCTTCATTGCGGTTTTTGGGGCTTTGGCGGCACTATCCAAAAGCCTTGGTTTTCCATTTTCCGGTTTGGTCTTAATTTCTTTCAATGGCATACCTCCTAAAAAAGATACAGGGAGCCAAAGGAGGCTCCCTGCTGCGATGTTGTTTCATGTATAGGTTTTACACCCCCCTTAGTGCTTCGTCCGGCTTGGTGGTCATCAGCTGGTACAGACGGGTATTGCGGGGAAGCTGTTTTCAAACGGTACAATGTTGCCAGCACAGCGGATGAGACCGCAGCCAGCAGATACATTGGTGATGTAGCCAAGCTGGGTGTCCGAGATATGGAGCAGATTTGCCAGTTCATCCCGGTCGGTGGAGGACTGGTTCAGAAGGAGCAAAAACTCCGAGTTTGCCAGCATCAGGCGGGCAGTATCGGAACGGAGCAGCTCCTCGACATTCTGCGTGAGCCCTGTCACAAGGCCGTTATATTTTCGGATACGCTTCCACAGCTTGTAGAAAAAATCGGCGCTGTACTGGTAGCGAAACAGCAGATAAAACTCATCGGCAAATACCCATGTGGTTTTTCCTTTCTTCCAGTTTTGGATCACACGGTTGAAAATCGCATCGAGGGTGACTAACATCCCGATGGGCATGAGCTGTTCGCCCAATTCACGGATATCATAGGCGATGATGCGGGCTTTGGTGTCTACATTGGTGTGCTGGGCAAAGGTGTTGAGACTGCCGGTGATAAACAGCTCGGAGGAAAGCGCCAGCCCTCTGGCTTCCGGCTCCGGCTGCTTTAAGAGGGAATGGTACAGATCTTTCAGCGTGGGAGCTGCACCCTCATAATTGTTTGCCATATACTCCCGGTACACATCATAGGTGCAGCGGTCCAGAATAGATTTCTCTTTGGCAGACACACCGCCTGCCCCCTACTAACTGCTCGAACAGCGAGAGAATGAATTCTGATTTTTCAATCAGCGGGTTGCGCTCGTCACCGTAGGCTTTGTCCATATCAAGGGCGTTCAGGTGGGTGTTGGAGGCTGCGGAAATCCGAATAATTTCCCCGCCAAGCGCTTCTACCAAGAACCCAAATTCAGACTCCGGGTCCAGAATCAGGATATCATCATTGGTTGACAGCGCAATGCTCACAATTTCTTCTTTGGCACTGAAGGATTTGCCGGAACCGGAAACACCAAGGCGGAAGCTGTTCCCGTTTAAGAGCTTGCGGCGGTCGGCTACAATCATGTTTTTGGAAACAGCGTTCTGCCCATAGTAGATGCCCCCGGTCTGCATGATTTCCTGTGCTCGGAAAGGAATCAGCACAGCGGTGCTTTCGGTGGTCAGGGTACGGATGGCTTGGATTCTGCGCAAACCATAAGGAAGCACAGTATCCAGCCCATCCTTCTGCTGCCAGCGCAGGACGCTCATCTGGCACAGATGTTTTCTGGCTGTTGTAAGAATCGTTTCTGTGTCACTGTCCAATTGTTCCTTGGTATCAGCCAGATGGACCATGGTCACGAGACCGAACATCATTCTTTGATCCCTGTTGGTCAGATCGTCCAGCATTTCCTTGGTTTCTTTTCGCTGCTGTTCCATGTCGTAAGGAAGGACAGCGGAAAAGTTATTGGCTGCGTTCTGCTTTCGCTGCCAGTTTGCCGCATTCGTTTCCACGCCCAAGAGCTTGTTCTGGATTTCCCTTACTGCTTCATCGGTGGGAACAGGTAAAATGTCAATGGAGAGCATGAGGCTGCGGTCCATATCACAGAGTTCAGCAATCATGGAATCCTTGATATAGCTGGCGTACCCCTGTAAATACAAAACCCTGCCCCAGCGGTCGTTCAGACGGAAGTGATCTTTCTGGAATTCCATGCTGTCCGGGCAAAGCCAATCTTTGAAGTTGTGTCCCTTTTTCATCTGTTCCTTGAGATCAAAGGCAAAAGCGGCAGGTTCATTGCCCTTAAAGAAATCCCGGAACACCTGCAGGCGGGTTCCGGCGTCCAGTTCCCGTCCAATAGAGGAAAGCTGGGACAAATGAGTGATCAGATCCGTACCCACACGGGAGAAATAGGTGCGGGCTTCATCGATATTCCGCTTCGCTACCGTGATGGTGATGTAACGGTCCTGCACCACACTGTTGTTGGTGCCGGTTACCTTCGAGAGCAGCATCTCGTTGTACTCTTTGCGGAAATGGTTCAGCCCGTCCTCTTTCATAGGAAGCAGCAGGGATTTCTCAAATTCCGCTTTATTGATTTTCCGATTGTTGATGGTGATCTTGGCGCTGGCTCCGGAATCCAGCGCATTGAGGAGCTCTGAATAATCGAGAAACATCGCTGTCTTGTCCTCTTTTCCGGCGATTTGATAGTTAATATCGGTAAAGGAAAAGGTTTTGGAAAACCTGCTTCCTACCTGAAAAATCCCATCCGGCCAGATGCGCTGGATAGGGATGGCATCCTGTACGGACTTCGGGATGGTGAATTTTTCTTTCTCTAATTTCGTTGCTTTGACAAGCGTTTTGATAATAGGCATCCTTCCTTTCAGTGCGAAAAATGAAAAAGGTTACTGTTCTTTCCCAGCTGGTGGCTGAAACTTACGCTTTTTCCTTTTGCGTGGCGGCTTTTCGCCCTCTGCAATGGCATCTTTCAAGGCTTCGTAGTAGAGATTCTCAGACTTGAACACAAGCTTTTTCGGATACAGAAATTCTGATTTAAACCAAGCCCATGCCACTTGTTCGGCGGTCATCCCATGGTACTTAAAGAAGCCGCAGGCAGCGAATGGAGCTGCTCCAAGAATGCACATCCAACCAACTTCTTCGCTGCCAATCAGCGGGCGCAAACCAAAATACAGACCGACTGCTACCCCTACTGCAAGCAGGGAACAGATAAACTGTCGGGTGGAAAGTCCAAAAAAGATGGACTCCTGATAATCCCGGATTTCCTTTGGTACTTTTACTTCTATATTGCTTCACTCCTTTCACGGCCTTACAGACCTAACAATTCCTTGACGATCCGGTCGCTCATCCGCACAGCTCCTACTAAAACCAAAAGGTTAAAAATGAGCTCGCCTACATAACTCCATACGGCGGTTACCGCTGAGACGTTAGGATCGACCGCTGGCGGAGAAGCCGCCATAACGGAAAAGATGATACAGGCAAGGGCGATGATGGCCCCTTCCAAACATACCCCGGCATAGGAACGCAGGAAGTTCTTGCCCACATTGCTGGTTGGCTCTCCCGCAAAGCTGGAGAGAGGGATAGGCGCAAGCGCTGTGTACATATAGAGTTTAAACATACGGGAATAAACCGTTAAAATCATGATAAAGGACAGCACTGTAATAAACAGACCGCCTAAAAGGGTTACCGCCCACAAAGGGATGCTGTCCCAAAATCCTACGTTATTGATTTTATCGATGATTTCCTGCGGGAGTGTGGTGCCGCTGCTTCCTGACAAACCCGATTGGGTAATAATGGTGGAAATGATTCCTTGTACGATTTTAAATACAGCAAGCATCAAATCAAGTCCGTATGTTACAGCAGCCTTCGCCAAAGCAAAGCGGATGAACAATTTTAAAGCGTGTTCCGGGCGTTTTACATCGGTAAAAGAGCCGCAGGTTTTAACGACACCAACCGCAAAAAACAGTACCAGCAAACCATACCCAATGGCTTTCAGCGCCCCGTTAATATCCAGCATCACCTGCCAGATCCCGCCGCCCTTGAAAGTGGCGGGGTCTTGGGTAAGCAGTGTCCAGATTTCAGCCAGTTTGTCATTCCATGTACCCAGCGCTGAATTTAAGTTGTCTATGATCCAGTTTCCGGCTGGTCACCTCCTATCTGAAAAAATGAGGGAGTGCCCAATGCGGACGCTCCCTTTGCTGGAAAACAGAAAATCAGGCGGTGATAAGGTCAAGGATTTCCTTGGCGAAGGTGATTACCAGCCCACCGGCCAAGGTGAGGAAACCCTGCGAACGCTGGGAGGGATCATGGCTCTGGAAGGACAGCCGACCTGTACGACACCCCAGCCCAGCAGGATCATACCGATGGCACGAATCAGGGAGAAAATGAATGTGGAAAGGTTGTTTACTACTCCGAGAGGATCGCCGCTGGCTGCAAAGGCAGTAGTGGAAAGGCAGCAGGCACACAATACTACAGCGGCATAGCTGGAAAATCCAAGGCGTCCCTTTTTACCAAGCGGCAGAGCATTGGTGGGTTTATTGTCCTTTTTGCGGTTCGTCAAAGAACCAATTTTTTTCAGAAACTTATTCAGAAGCGTTCCTCCAATTTCATGTAAATTATTATGGTTTGAGAAAATCCTCCGGTTCCAGCAGTTCGAAATCCTCATACTGGTCCGGGGAATAATCGAGATCGTCTGCGGCGTCCTTCGCATGTGTGTAGTCGTAGGGCGCAGCGCCGCCATCCTCTGTCAGGCGAATGTTTGGGTGATGCATCAGGTCGTATTTGTCATCCAGCATGGGCCTTTCACCCCTTACAAAAAGAATGGCTTTGCGGTTATCCAGCATTCGGACTTCATCGGGCGTTAAGAGTTCCCGGCCTGTCTGCTGGTCGTTGACACTAAAGCTGCCGCTTCTTCCACGGCTGTGACCATAGGTGTTGGTATCCAATGTTTCCTTGCCCATGAGCTCGGAAACATATTTGTGGGTTTCCTTTTCGTTGCCGCCGAGGTAGAGAAACTCATCACACAAGCCCACCAGCGATTCCCACTGTTCCTTGAACAATGCCTTGATTTGCGCCATATTCTGTGCGATGTAGCTGCAGAAGATATTGCGGCTTCGCATGGTGGAAAGCCAAGGTAGGAAGTTATCCGTAGGCAGGGCGATATTCGGCGCTTCGTCAATCAGCAGATGGACCGGCACAGGAAGCCTGCCTTTGTATTTGCGGTCGGCTACAAAATAGAGTGTCTGAATGAGCTGCCCGTAAATCATGCCCACAAGGTAGTTGAGGGATTTGTCACTGTCCGGGATACAGCAGAACAGGGCGATCTTCTTTTCGCCCATTTCTTCCAGATGGAGGTCGTCGGTGTAGGTCAGCCTTGCGATCTGTGGCAGATTAAAAGCAGAGAGGCGGACGCCGACACTGATTAAAATAGATTTCAGAGTTTTTCCGGCTCCCATCTTAAAGACATGGTATTGCTTCACGGCAATGCTCTCCGGGTCCCGCATTTCAAGCCTTGCGAAAAGGATATCCAAGGGAGACTCATATTCCTCATCTTCCTCCCGGACTTCCGCTGCCGCCAGCATTTCCATTACCATGGCGAAGTTCTGTTCCTCCGGCGGTGCTTCATGCATCAGGTACAGCACCAGCGCCTGCAAAAGCGCTGTTTCGGATTTCGTCCAGAAAGGGTCCGTGCTCTGTGCTCCGGGCGGAGTAGTCGACTGGATGAGGGTTTCGATGAGGCGAAGAACATCCTTGTCATCCCGCACATAAGCAAGGGGGTTATAGCAAAAGGAGGCGTCGGGGTTTAATAGATCAAACACTCGCACCTCATATCCGTTTGCTTTGAGCGCACCGCCTGTTTTTCGCAGGATTTCACTCTTTGGATCGCAGATAACCAGAGAACAGCTGCCGCAGTTTAAGGCATTCGGGATAGCATAAGATCGGCTTTTACCCGCGCCGGAGCCGCCGATCACAAGCACATTGGTATTGCGCTTGTGCCGATACCCATCCATCCCCATTTGGAAATGCTGTGTTAAGATGAGATTTTGTTTCGGGTTCTTTTTCCCGGTATTTCTTGGCGATTTGGAACACATCGCCCCACTTGGCGGAACCGTGTTCTTCTCCACGGCGGCGGTTTTTCTGGTTGAGGTCACCACAAGGGCGATCACCCCGTACCCAAGGGAAAAGAAAAACAGGCACCGAAGAGAATAATCCGTCCAATGAATGGAAAAGGGACTGTTCATCGCTGCCGAAAGCTTTCCCAGCAGATCCACAAGACTCATTCCATCTGACCAGCTTCCAGCCACTAAAAGCGCTGCCCACCAGACGATGGGCAATGGCAGAAGCCATACCCACCATGGATTCTTTCGTTTTACAATGGAGTCAAAAAATATCCTTCCTTTCTTCAGATCAAAATAAAAAAAAACCCCGGAGCCTATGGAAAACCATTCCCACAGGTTCCGGGGTAACGGGTAACCTTAAATCTTATCGAACCGGCACGTTTCGATATTTACTGCTCATGAGCTTTGCGAGAACACGGTCAATCCCGCCGCTGCTTCTGCCCGCAGACAGATAAGCGTTGCGCATTCCATTTAAAGACTGCGCCGCATACTGGAATTCCGTGTCGCTCAGGTACAGCTTTCCCTTTGGCGCATTGACGGTTTTATTGATAAGGCTCTGCACCTCGCCGGAGGTTTCCGATCCGGATGATTTTTGTGCGTCGCAGAGCGCCTTGACCAGAAAATTCTTTTCCAGCATTCCCATCTTAAAGAGACGTTGTTTTTCCAAGGATACCCCTGCCTTTCTCTGTATTTTCTTCAGCTTCACCATACCACAGCGGCGGACAGAAAGCTACCGCACAAAAGAAAACAAACGGAAAACTTCCGGCGGTTCGCTTTCTCATCGTTCCGTTTCCTTCTCCGATTTGGATTTGGGAGTTTTGGCAGGCTTCTGCGTTTCTACCGAAAACTCATCGGGCTGGACTGTCTGCTCCAAATCCCGAAAACTGCGCTGTATATCCCGGTTAATGGAATAAGACGCCCGTTTCACATCGCTTATGAAACCACGCTTTTCTTCCGGGGTCATTTGAGCACAGCTTTCGCATACCTTGTCAAACCGGAAGGCCGAAGTATCCAGCCCGCACCGCTGTGCGACCACATAAGCGGCACAGTAGCTCTGTGCCGCATACGCCTGACGGTAGTAACCGCTGCCGACAGTATCGAAGCTGGCATGGGCCTGTTCACGTGCGATAGCGCAGATAGTGGTGGTTTCATCCATCCCGTTGCGGACAAAAATCGTATGCTGTTTGGGAACATACTGTGCCTGTACCCCTTGAGGAAGCTGATCCGAGATGGCAAGCTGAACCGGACTCTGTTCTACCATAGCGGCAATGATTTCTTCCGGCAGATGTTTCTGCGGCGGCAGAGGCTGTGGACCTCTGGTTTGGGAGATATCATAGGCTTTGGTAATGGTATAACCATTCGCTATGGTGCCGTCCTCTTTGGTATATTCCTGATCCGCAAAGAAGGTGTATCCCTTTTCACCGGAACGGATGGAGCGCCCGGCTTCCTTCCATTTATCAAAGGTGCGGGGATGGGTGATCTCCTTGTTCTGATGATATAGGATGAGAAGGTTGCGGGTACTCTGCGGGGTACACTGAGCCATAAAACCTAAGAAGCCCTTCATGGAAGCGTCATCTTTGAACACTTCCTGTGCCTGAGCATCCACTTTTGCCCATGCGTCCTCACGTTCAGCCTGTTTCATGGAGGCATATTCTTCCTTGGTGTACTGCTGTTCCGGCTGAGGCTGAGTTTCCTGTTTTCTGCCGATCAAATTTGATAAATCGATACTGCATTACCTGCCTTTCTGTTTTTTTTCTTCTTTTTTTACGGGAATGGCCCGGAGTAGGATGCTGACGATCCTGCTGTTTGGCCTTTTCCTCTTTTTTCTTCACTTGTTCCTGCTTGATCTCCTGCAGTTCCTTTTTCACCGAAGGCTTTTGCTCCGGCTGCTCACGGTTTGTTAAGCCGGGCGAAGAGTTTTTGCTGGGCAAGGAAGGCTCGGACGGACTCTTTTCCGCTGCCGGGGGTTTTGATTCCTTCTCCCGGCCAATGGTAAAATTTTCGGCTTCACCCTGCCCGGCAGGACTGATATTGAAGTCATCTTCAAAGCCGCCCACCTCGAATTCCACAGCGCCCTGCTCGGTTTGGACAGTTTCCGTTTTGCCGGGTTGGGAAGCGGCAGGAGCTTGCTTCTCCTGTTCCACCGCTTTCTCCACAATGGCTTCTCCGGCTTCCGCTTTCACATAATCCAAGCCGATTGTCATAGATACGCTGAATCTTAGCGGCGTCATCCGCAAATACCACCAATTCGATGTAATCGCCTTTTTTGTTTATTATGGATGGGCACATACAAAAGACCGTGTCCTTTGGCTTCCCGCACAAATTCTTTCATGTACGTTGCAGGCAGATTAAAAAACTTAAACGGGCGCTGCTCACGAAGCATTCGGACAAGCCTTGTCTTGCCATGGGTTTTCTTTTTGGTCTTTCAGCACTGCATAAACAAACAGCGCAAAATTCTTCGCCGCCAGTCCCGACAGCTTGAGGGCTACTTCGGTCCCTTCAAGGGTAAATCGGACGATCTGGTCGGCAGGATCGCTTCCGTAGTTCAGTCAGCATTCTCCTTTCATCGTTCCAAGCTGCTGGAGCGTTTGTGTTTTGCTTTTTCCGGCGCAGGTTCCTTAGAAAAGGAATCCACGCCGGGAATCAGGGACAGGCTGGAACCGGTATCCCATTTCACTCCGATCTGCCCGATATCGTCTACATAGGCAACGGTGCCTTTTGTACCCGGAGGCGGAGCCTGCGAATCATCCATGTGATTTAAGATGATGCGGGTTCCGACAGGATATTGTCGGCGGATGAGTTCCACCTGTTCTCTTGTGGGAATTTTATGGATAGGATCATCTCCTTTTTTGATTTTCCCGATTTCGGGTTTGTTTGTTCTTTTCTTCCTGTGTCTGCTTTTCCTGCCGCTGCTGTTCTTCCTGCTGTGCTGCCTGCAGGCGCTGTTCCATCTCAATGGAATGGGTTTCGATATTCCGGCACAGCTTGACGGTATGCCGCAGCTTTTTGAGTTCCTCTGTGAGGACGCCAATCTGCGGGGAATCTGGCTGATAACGGTAGAGCTTCTGGCGCTCTTTTAGAAGCACTGCGATTTCATCCTCCGCTTTCTGACGGATGGCACGAAGCCGCCCGCGGTCCTCAATATGGTTTTTGAAAATGAATTCAGCCTGTTCTATCCGCTGATCCAGCTTGCGGATATCTTGCCGCACAGCAAAGCTTGGGTACCGGGGCTTTTTCGGCAGCGCCCCCATCTTGTAGAGATAGGAATAGTAGAGCGCCCGCAAGCCGGAAATTCTGCGGGGCGGCTTTTCTCCAAGAAGAATAAGGAAGCGGCTGGCAGGAGGTGTTTGTTTCCCAGCCCGGTGAGGAGGCTTAGGATACAGGATGCGGTTTTGGATAGCTTCCGGGGTGTAGTTTTTCCCAAGGTTTTAAAACGAACGGTGCGCCCGGTACCCGGCAGGATCATGGTGGCGTACTTGCGGTCAAACCGGAAAGCATAGCCCTGTTTTTCCATCACCCGCAGGAACTGCTTCCATGTGAGGGAAGCGGCAATCGCTTCTTCGATATCTTTCTGGATGGGTGTTTTCCATGTGTAGGTACCGTTTTGCTCGGCCAGCCACAGGGCATAAGGACGGGCTACCCGTTCCGATTTCTCTGTATGGATGACGGAAAGGCGGTGCTTTACGCACAGTTCGTCCGAAATCTTCCGCACCCCAGTTACATAGGTTTTTTCATTGCTGCGGTACTTTTTCCCGTTTTCCATGGAGACAGAGTTCCACACAATATGGTTGTGGATGCATTTGGTGTTGAGATGGGTACTGACCACCGCCTGAAATTTCCCGCCGAGCAGCCGGTCCGCAAATTCCATTCCGATTTGATGCGCCAGTTCCGGGGAGATTTCTCCGGGAGCAAAACTCTGCACCAGATGGAATCCCTGCACGCCTTTTTCCTTATGCCATATCTTTTTGATCTGACACATATCCTCAAAGGCAGAGTCTATGGTACAGCCGATGGCTGACTGGAACAGATCCTGTTCTGACTGGTCTTTATTGAGAGCCTTATCGATTTCTCCTTCCAACGATTCTCTGTTTTCGGCACGGGAAGATTTTTTCTCATCGAGAGCATAGTCGATGGCGTTATCAAGGCGGTGGACGGGGATAACGCTGGTATATGCGATAGCGGTTTTCTCCTTTCTGAGTTTTCGGTGCGGGCAGCTTAGACGAATTCATATCTTGGCTATGTGCGCAAATTGCATCCAACCGCAGGTTGGTTACCAATTCTCCTTTACTTCTTTCCAAACCTGGCGGGCGATAACGGTCATTTCCTCCACGCTCTGCTGGCTGGCTTCGCCATAAGTATTCGCAACCTTGGCAAGCTGATTGGCGTTATTGCAGAGCCCCGCCACCTTGTGAAGCAAATCCGCATGGTGGAGGCAGGGCCTTTGCACGCAGTTCGGCTCCCATGATGAGGGTTCGGAGGAATTCCTCGCGGGGCAGACCGCTTTGTTTCACCTGTGTTTCCAGATGCGCCAGTTCCTTTTTGTTTAAATGAAGAGGGATGATGTGATTTCGTTTTCTCATAGGGACTCCTTTTTAACGCTCCGGTACTTTCCTTTTGCGGCTTTTCTTCTGCTCCGGCGCTTTAGCCGGATATTCGTAATGGACAGGGATATCCTGCAGGCGAAGCTTGCCGCAGTCCGGAGCGAAAGCTGCGTATCGGGTATAACAGTATCCTTCTGATTCTACAAGGATTCCGTCCCTGCTGTTTTCTCCTTTCACCAGTACACAGTGCCAGCAGAGACTGCCGGGATCGAACCACATCTTGTCTTGGTAATCAAACAGGAAAATCTGATCTTGCAAAAATCTGGTTTCCTGAAACTGACGATATTCTTCATCAGCCAAAACCACCACCTGTTCTACTCGAAACTCAGTCTGGCGCTCTGGTGCAGGATGTCTTAGATTTTGACCGTTGATATCGGATAGATCATGGGGACGGTGGTAAAATACAGCGTGTTCCTGATAGGCTTTTGGTTCTTCCAGCACAAGGTGTTCCATTGGTACATCCTGCAGGTTTACTTTGCGGCAGTCCTTTCCATAACCAAGGTACAGGCTGTTTCGCCCCTGTGCAATCAGCATATATTCCTGTTCTCCTTTGGTCCTAACCATCAGACAGCGGAACAGCCCGCCCGGATCGGCGCTCATCAGTTCCCGGTTATCCTTGAGGGAAGGATATTCCGGGGGAGACGTCCTCTGAGAGCTTCTCAAAATCCTCTTTGCCCAAGACGATGACCTTTGTCACTTCAAAAACGCCGGGGACATAATTCACCTCGTTCCGGCGCAGGCTGTCCAGTGTTTTGGCGTTTGCCGCAAATGCAGCATATTGTTTCTGATTCAGTTTTCTCACCTCTTTTCTATATTCGATGGGCGGCTGGATGCCGGGGGTTTGGGGTTCTCCCCAAAATGCGTTTGGATATCCAAACGCTATGCTTGCAAAACCAGTCACCGGCTGGGAAAATACCACGCTGGAATCAGAGCCCGTCATGTTCATCTGATTCCTTGATTTTTGCCAGACCTTCCAGCGTCGTACAGATAATATTTCGCTTTTCGGCTGTACCGATTTCAGCGGACATGGAGTTGCTGATCTCATTGCCGCATACCACCAGCATTCGGCATCGGCACAGTTTCTGACGGGAAATATTTTGAAATTCCCGTTTTTCATCGGCATTTTCCATCTGCAGGTACTGGCTGTCCGAAAGTTTCGGGCAGATCGGGACATATCCCAGTTCATAAATCTTGCGGCAGTAGCGTTTTAACAGGCGGGGCGCGGCATCGGGTGCGGCGCACACATAGGCAAATGCTTTTTCCATAGTGATTTCCTTTCTTTTCATATATTGAATAAAGGGGCAGGCTATCCACGTGGATAGCCTGCTTGTATGACTTTGTCTGTTTATGGCTATCCACGGGGATAGCCTTGGAGATTATTCGGAGGTTTCTTCTTCCGAATCGGCTTCCAATGCAAAGCGCACACGGTCGGAACCCAGCTTATAATAGGCGTCGGTGACTTCAATCCCTACGGCTTCATATCCTTCCAGCCGGGAAGCGAGAACGGTAGTTCCGGCTCCGCAGAAGGGATCGAGGATTCTCCCGCCCGGTACACAGATTTTCACAAGGTCACGCATGAGCTGCAAGGGCTTTTCCGTCACATGAATTCTGTTTTGAGGATTGGCGTAACGGAACACACCGGGCAAACAGCCAACCGGTCTATTCACCGGCATAGGACCATTGGAACCCCATACGATGTATTCACTTTGCTGGCGGAAACGTCCTTTCTGGGGGCGGCTGGTCATCTTATCCCATACCGCACAGCCACGCCAGATCCATCCAGCCCACTGCAGAGCGTCGGTAATAGAAGGATACTGCCGCCAGTCAATGAACAGACAAACCGGCGCTCCTGGTTTGCAGGCTTTTCTGGCGTCAGAAAGCCATTCAGCCATCCATCTGGTCCAGCTTCGCTGATCCTTTTGATCTCCGTCAAAATCGGGCAGGGCGTTTTCTTTGTCCATGCTGCTGTACTTTTGATTGGTGGTGCGGTTTTTCTCGGCTGGCTTCCACCCGCCCGAAGCGTAGGGCGGATCGGTAATAATGGCGTCGAACACCTGCGGCTTGAATGCCCGGATTACCTGCAGGGTATCCCCGTGCAGAATCGTCCAGCCATCCCCGCCGCTGTGTTCCATGGGCAGAATGGTTTCGTCAACAATTTGAGCCAGTTCTTTCGTTTCGTTCAGAGGCATCTTCCTTTCTAAAAAAAAATTACAGTGTTTTTTATCGTTCTTCCCCTCGGCTGCGCTTTTTAGAGGCACGAGGGTGCGGTTGATATTCGGGAGGAGGAGTAATAACAGGTGACTCACGTTTGAATTTTCGTTCCACCACAATTTCATCTGGCCGGATGTGGAGCACATCAATGGTGGGGTTATCAATTACGACTCCGGGCAGAATGACTGCGTGTTCATGAACCTCTATCTCGCCGCCAAGCTCCCCGTAAACAGAAGCTTTTTCCATGATTACAGGGGTTCCGCCGGTAACAGCATTCGCAAAGATTTTGGCATTTCCAGATATATGGACGTTTCCATGGACATAACCAGAGGTTACGATAGCATGATCTTCTATGATGGCTTCTCCACCGATTCGGCTTTTTTCCGGAAATGACTGCACAACCACGAGCGCAGGAGTAATCCCACATGATGGCGTCACCGGATATATAGGATTCCTCGGCGGCGACAGCATTGTTCGCAACCCAGCACTGCCCTTCCTGACTGAGATTTTCCTCAGACTGGACGAAACCGCCAAGATCTCCCGCATGGACATCCTCACGAACATCCCGCAAGGCCCGAATACGGTGCAGCCATGGGTACTGCGGGTGAACAATGTCGGTAATCTCGTATTTCTGATTCATCTGGCGTCACCTCGTTCCTTTTCGTTTTTCGACTTCGTATGAGTTTTCTCCGATAATTCCGTTTCCACATATTCGCTAATGATATTAAGCGCTTTGTAATAATTCCCGGACTGGTAGACACGGTCACACATCTCCTTTGCCTGATCCGGCTGTCCGTTTTCCTTCAGCAGCCGGGAAGCTCTGCCGAGGATGGAAAAGATGTTTCCGTCCTGTCCCACCAATTTCATTTTTGGCCGATGAGGGGGTAACTGCTCTTTCAGGGGTTCTGCAGGCTGCATCTGCTCTACTTCAAAATAAAATGGTTCTGCTTCTCCAAAATGAACATACAGCACACCATCGTCAGTCTGGATTTCCTGCTGCTCAAAGCCTTCGCCCCAGCCATCGGAAAACTGTCCATGCAGATAATCCTGCAAATCTTCCATTTCTTCGTCAGCCAACGGTTCTTTCAGCACGACAGTTGTACAGCCCATCAATTCTCCGTTCCGAATTTCTATCGAAGGAATCGCGCTGATTACCTTTTCTTTAATTCCGGGATTGCGTTGTTTATAAAAGTAAGACATGAGGTTTCCGGTATACTGTTCTACAGCAGGGCGGATGCTTTCCTCATAGCAGACCATATCCGTACCATCAAACAGCGTGGGATAATCGGATACTCCATTGTTCCAGCCATACTCGTCTATTTCATTTTCGTGGAAATCTCCTGTCAATGGAGAGTAAAGTTTGAGTGTAATTTCTTTATCCGCTATTGCAAACCTCCTTTTTAACGGGAACAGGCTGCCCTTTGCCGGACAGCCTGTTTTTCGTATCTTTCTTTTGTCAGGTCGGCATAATCGCAGCCTTCTTTTTCCGGAAGATTCCTGACCATGCGGTACTTGCCCTGATAGGCTTTCTCAATATGATCGGCTGCCCACCTTCCCGCAAAATCGTTATTGGTACAGATTTCGATTTCTTCAATCTCTGGGTGACGGGCGAGAAAAGCGTCCAGCGCAATGGGGTTTTTCATATCCCGGCTTGTCTGTGTTCCTTCTTCAGGCGCATAAATCCCGCCAAGGGACAGCCGCCATTTATCTGTTGTCCCTTCCAGCGTTAAATGTGCGAGTGGCTCTATTGCGGCTTCATATATGGCGAGTTTTTTGCTTTCCCTTTTCGGCGGGAGACAAAAACAAAACCGCTTATCGCTGCCGGACACCTCTGCCTTGAATGGGTTTCCCCGTGTATAGGTACCACGCAGAAAAGCATACCGGGCAGTACCGGTTTCGTCCTTCCCAACAAACACAGCGTTGTGGTAGTCGGCGCTTTCGTAGAGGATTCCTGCCCGGATGCAGGCTTCGATGACCTTGCGGTCGATACCACGCTTCAAAAGATAGGCAAACACCCTGCGGTTATTTTCCGCTGCCGGCGGCAAAAGAAATTCCTTCGGCTGTTCCGGCTGGGAAACAGGCGGAACATAGCTGGGGTTTTCCCCGCATAAGGTCTGCACCGCTTCTACAAATTTCAGCCCCTCAACCTTAATAAGATAGTCAAGGGCGCTTTTGCCGCCGACATCCCGGCTTTTCCAATGCCAAAGGCTTGTGGTTTCGTTGATTTTAAAGCTGTCATGTTCTTTCAGCTGGAACTCACCCCGGCTTTCGGCTTTCACCAGTTGTCCGGGACGGTAACGCCGCAAAAACTCAATGGCGCTCATCTGTTTGGCAGCGGTGATTTGTTCTTCGGTGACTCCGGGCATGGGAATCCCCCTTTCTTACTTAAATGACAGCCGCCCGCAGGATTTTCGCCTGATCGGTGCGTTCCCACGGGAACTCCGGCCTGCCGAAATGTCCATAGGCGGCGGTCCCAGTATATCTCGGTGATAACAGATCCAGCTTTGCGATAATCTCGGCAGGCGTTAACCCAAACACCAGTTTTACCGCATCTGCCAGACAGTCATCGGCGCAGACCGTTCCGGTTTTAAAGGTATCTACTTCCACCATCACCGGTTGGGCTGCCCCAATAGCATAAGCCAGTGTAACCTGACACCGTTCGCACAAACCCGCCGCCACAAGGTTTTTAGCAATATATCGGGCCATGTATGCGCCGGAGCGATCCACTTTGGTGGCGTCCTTACCGGAAAAAGCACCGCCGCCGTGAGGCGCGAACACTCCGAAGCTGTCCACCATGAGTTTTCGTCCGGTGAGACCGGTATCTGCTTCCGGGCCGCCCAGCACAAACCTTCCGGCTGGATTGATTAAAATTTTTGTATCCTCATCCGGTGGCAGGACCTGCAAAGCAGGGGCAATCACTTTATCCGTCAGTTCGAAGCAGAGCTCATCGGCAGGGATTTCAGGGCTGTGCTGGGCAGACAGCACAACGGTATCCAGCCGGAATGGTTTTCCATCCTCATCATATTCCACGGTGACCTGTGCTTTCCCGTCCGGCCTTAGTCCTTGAATTGCACCGGATTTTCGGGCGATGGTGAGAGCGCTGGTCAGACGGTGTGCCAGCACAACCGGCAGAGGAAGCATTTGCGGGGTTTCCGAACAGGCATATCCCACCATGATTCCCTGATCGCCAGCGCCGAGCTGCAGAGAGGGACTGCTCCCATCCACATTTCTTCGCTGCTATAACGAACAGTCCACACCTGCGGCGATATCCGGGCTTTGCTTATGGATGAGGCACTGGATGGCAAAACGGGCCGGATTGTAGCCTACTTTTCTGAGAACCGAACGGACAATCGAAGGGATAGAAGGTTCATACAGGCTGGTAATCTCCCCGGCGACAATGATCTGCCCTCTGGTAGCCATCACTTCGCAGGCCACACGGGAGAGGGCGTCATGGGAAAGGCATTCGTCCAGCACACTGTCGGCAATGAGGTCGCACAGCTTATCCGGATGCCCTTCCGTAACAGATTCGGCGGTATAAAATTGATTCATGGCATTCTCCTTTATCTTTCATGATTCGGGGGCTTTTTGGTTTTGGGTTTTGGGCTTACCACCGGGTTTATTCGGATACACAAAAAGCCCTTCCGGTGTTTGGATGAATTTCTCAGGGCTTAAAAACATCTGCTGATACTTCTGCATTTGTTTTTCAGTCAGGCTGGAGAAGTTTTCTCCCTGAATACCACAGACAAAAAAAGCTCCCGCAATTATGTCATAGTTCTCCAGCACACGGTTTAGCGGCAGCCCCATATTTTTTCCTTCGTCATTGCAGACAATAGCAACCGGTTCTTCCCACGGATAAAGTGCCTGAATGGGTCCGCCTACCATTTGCTGCATTTCATGAAGGTCGTTTTTCATCTCAACAGGCCGGGCTGCTTTGCCCGGTTCTACAAGCAATACTCACATTCCGGCAGATCACCTCACTTGCAGGGAAAAGGGCTTGAGGCTTTTCCCGATTGCTTCATAGTTTTCAAAATGCACCTCGCAGCCCAACAGATAAGACACCGCTTCTTCCCATTCCTTTAAAGGGTATCTTTCCTTGTCCGGCAGGCGGTACAGATCGCCAAGCGCCGCCCATTTGAGTTCCGGCAGCAGACGCAGGTTGGAGATAAAGGTGCGGTGCTGTTCGGCTACCACATCCAAAAGTCCAAGTTTTTTCAATCAATCCCTCCAGTATGATAAAAATAGGGACGGAGCGCTCCGCAGCGCCCCGTCCGATTGGTTCTTACGCTATTTTTTCCTGCGGTTACGAATATGCAGGAACACAAGGCCGCCCAAAATGACAGCGCATAAACAGATCAAAATAATTGCTTTTGGTTCCATTGATTGATTCTCACCTCACTTCTGCGGCGATGACCACCGTGCGGGCGTTTTCCCATTCATAGGAACAGGTGACGAGCGTCAGCAGGCGGCAGTCCTCGCCGTGGATGGTTTGGGATTCGTATAATGACTGTGCGAAGAGCTCTTTCTGAAAAGACAGGAAATCCGCATGATCCGCAAATTCAGTGCGGTTAAACCGGAACTTTGTGATATCGGTTTTCAGCACAGCCGCAATTTGATATTCCCGCAGTCCATTGCTGGTCTGCAGCAGGATTTTGGAGTGTTCGTTGCGGAAGGCTTCATCAGTCATCTTTTGAAGAACAGCGAACATGGTCCCGTCATTCATGTTGTGCCCGTAGACCACGGTATTTTGACTCTCTGCGGAACAATCCCATTGAAAAAAGATGCTTCCGGCAGTGCGCCATTCTCCCTTGTAGGTACGCCGCAGATAGTATTCGGGATCGTCAGCTGCTTTTTGCAAAACCGGGTAATCCACACAGGTGCCGGGAATGGAAATCCAGCCTTTGATGTCCGGGTATTCAGTCTGCAAAGCGGGAAGGTCCACAAGGGATTCCGGTTCGAGCTGTTCTTTCCCAGCCGGTAAAACCCCGGAGCTTTCGGCTCCGGGGAGAGGCTGTGCGTATTCTTTTTTCAGGGCTTGTGCTTCTCCATTGGTCAGCCCCGGCTGTAGAACCAAAAACCAGAGAAGTCCCAATAGGCTCAGGCACAAAAGGCCGATGCAAAATCCTTTTAGAAAGATTTTCATTCTTCTGTGCCTTGATCCTCATCGGCCTGATCAGCAGATTTGCGCTTTTTACCTGTATAGCGCAGGAAAAGCAGAGCGCCGCCGGACAAAACTGCCAAGCCTGCAAGAGTGCCAAGGATGGCAGGCATCCACGGGTTATCGCCGGTCTGCGGAACAGAGGGAACCTCCGGCACCAGCTTGTTATGCATCTTTACGGTCGTTGTTTCGCCTGCCTTGATTTCTACGGTCTGATCGTCAGGCAGAATATACTTTTCGGAATCTTCGCCAGCTACTTCAGATACGGTGTATTCTCCCACACGGAGAGTGAGATTGATTTCACCGTTTTCATCCGTTTTGAATTCCTGCTCATAGGCATTGCCCATGAAGTCAGTACCGCTGATTTTGAAGGTGCGCCCTTCGACCTTATCATCGTCGGCGGTCTTTACCACCTTTAGGGAACCGGTCTGCGCTTTGTTCAGGAACCCTTCGCCAGCTTCGGTTTCGATGCGGACAATCGCTTCATTCTCAGTAATGGAGAAAGGATAATATCCGTCATCCTTTTCGAAAAATTCCGGCGCTTCCTTCTCATGCAGGAAGTAATTTTTATAAACAAGATCCTTCATCTGGTAGAGGCCCGGTTCGGTTTCTGTCATTTCACCTGCCAGCTTGTCGATATCCGCATTGAATTCACCATTATTGTCCACATCGGCATAAACTTCAAAAACAGCCCCGGACAGCTTGTGGTCCGGATAATCGGCGTCCACCTTTATGGTTTCGGCGGTACCTTTGATGATCTGGTTTTCAATGGTGATTTCGATGGTCTGTCCGTCCTCGGTGATTTCTACCGGGAAGATTTCTTCCGTCAATACGAAGGCTTCCGGAGATGCGATTTCACGCACGAGGAAGTTTCCAGCAGGCACATTATCAAACTCAAAGTACCCGATTTCATTGCTCTCGGTGACCATGAGGGCGGTTTCTTCGGTAAACTCCGTTTCGTCAAAACGGAACAGGCCGATAACAGCGCCGCCTAATTCAAAACCATCCTGATCGACCTTCCAGCCGGATACCTTGCCGCGCTTTAAGGTATTTTCAATGGCTTCTCCATCGTTCGCTTCAATTTCCACTTTCGCCACATCCTGTCCGGCATACTCAAACACCACAGGGGATTTTTTGTCGCTCAAAATGTAGTGATCGTCGGTTCCGATTTCCTGTACATACAGGGAAGCCCCGCAGGGGATGTCGGTTGTAAATACGGCATTCCCATTCTCGTCAATGCCGATTGTTTCCATCAGCCCGTCTGCCGGGATGGAGGTACCATCGGAGGCGGTCAGTTGTTCCGCAGCGAACAGTCCGAAAGTAATGTTTTTCCATTCCTCATTCATGCCGAGGGAGAAGGTTTCGTCCTGTTCCAGCAACTTCTTGAGGGAAATCTCCACTTTCTGGCGTTCATTGACGAAACCAATGCTGGCGGAGGTGATCTCTACTTCCTGACCGGCATAGGACAAAACGACTTCCTTGGGTTCAGGATCGATTACCATGCCATCCGGCGCAGTGATTTCCTTCACCTGATAGCGGCCGAGATACAAAGGTTCCGAGGTGGCGGTCCCGTCACTTCCGGTGGTCAAAGTAGCCGCCAGTTCGCCTGCTTTCAGGTGGACGGTTCCGTCCGGGGTAACGACATCTTCCAGTGCTGTGATTTCATAAACAGCGCCCGGCTGGCCCTGCACCTCATACTGAGGCTGGTACATCCCGCCGGATTCTGCAACAGACTTAAATACTTCGCCCTCTTTGGAGACTGTAATCGTTCCCTTTTGCGGGATATTGTATTTCTCCACTGTAACCACGTCCTGTGAACCGTCCACCACAAAGGGAACCGGCTCTTTGTCAAGAACATATCCCCATGGACTCTGCTGTTCATACAGCTCGTAATTTCCAAACGGAAGCGGTTCCGGCAGCATAAGGGTTCCTGTGGAGTCCGTCACAAAGGTGTCGATATCGATGGGGCTGGGGTAATTGATATGCTGTACCACCCACTCGCCGGTATCGGTGTTACGGATTTTGACTGCTGTTCCCGCCAGAGGAATGATTTTGCCGGATTCGGCGTCTTTCTTCTCAAAGCGGATGAGCGAGGTAAAGGTGGGGTTATTGAGAATGAAATAATAGGTTTTACCGTGCTCAGAAATGAACACGGAGAAGTCTGGGACAAATTTCTGTCCTTGGGCACCTTTGGTCTGATGCACCACATACAAGCCATACGGAAGGTCCTTTGAACGGGCAAATCCATAGGAATCGGTGGTCAGCAGGTCACGCTCGGTTTCTTTTGCGTTCTCATAGCTGCCTGCGCTGGCCAGATAAATCTGGAACTGAGCGCCTTCTTCTGGCTGCTCGATCTGATCGGAATCGCTGCTCTCAGCAGGTTTGTCCGTATGCTTGGTGATAGCAATGCTGCCGAGGATAACATCCTCTGTAGCGGTCATGGGGATGCTGTTGTTTTCCAAGGTGAAATTTCCCGGTTCTGCACCTACCGGATAGATGGTTTCGTCCAGCAGGTATCCTTCGCTGGGCGTAATCTCACGAATTGTATAATCCGATCCGCAGGGGTATTCCTTGGTGGTGAATTTGCCCCCGTTTGCTGTGGTATAGGTATCCAGCAGATTTTCCCCTTTGAACATACCGTATAAAGCGCCATCCAAACTGGAATCGCCTTGTGCTTCCTCGGTTTCGGAATCCACTTTATCCAATTTAACTGTAAATTTCTTCAGAAGATTGGAAAAACTCACGCTGGAAGTCTGGCCGGGATAGATGGTTACCTGCTTGGATTCAGGCTGGACATATTTGTCCGGGGCACGTTCCGTTACGGTGTATGTTCCAGCTTGGAGATTGTCTACCCGGATGCTTCCGTCCGGTCCGGTCACCACGTCTTTTTCGATTCCATTCCCGGAAATATGAAAAGGAATGCCGGAAACCTCGCCATCTTCGGAGGTTTTCACAAGCTGCAGGGTACCCGCCTTGATCTCAAGGGAAAAATAGCACTTTACGGGTTCAGCGGAGCCTTTGACGTCAAAAGTGACTACATTCTGGTATTCATCACGCAGCCAGTATTTGGTGCCGCCTGTTACAACACCGGGGATAGAGGAAGGCAGCTCCTTTTCTGCGGTGATTGTACCGAATTCCTTTTTATCCGTAGAAACATGAAGTTTGTTCCCGCTGATGGAAAAATCCACTCCCGGATAGCTGACGGAGAAATCTTTGAGAACATTGTTTTCATCCACCAGTGTGGTTTCATTTTTTCCAGTGTCCTCATTGTATTTGAGGTCATGTGTATATGCGCCGACCGCACTGGGATTGTCGGTGGCAAAGGATGGAACGGTGTGATAAGTAACCACGTTTTCCCTCAGCTTCTGAAAGATCGTCTTTGCCGCAGGGCTGTTGGCAGTAATTTCATTCACGATCTGGTTTTCATATCCGGTGCCAAGCTGCCCGTGGGCAATCAGCCAAATGAGGATTTGGGTGGCAATGTATTCATCCATGGCGCTCCCGCCGTACTTAGTGCCGGTTTCCACGTTATATCCCAAGGTCAGAGCAGTGTTGATCATTGCTTTCTGTTCCATGGTAAGGGCGGCATAATCATCCGACTGGTCATAGCCAATCCCGGTATGGGTTGCCACGCCAAGCTGGATGCAATAGGCGGTGCGGAAAGCTGTTAAATCGTTAATTCGCAGTTCAGTAAACTTATCTGTGCTGTATCCGCCAAATGGCGCCGGAAGGCTGGAGCTAAGAGAATATCCTCTGCCGTTATAGTCGATCATGGAGATATATCCATCATACTCGTATTCAGCGGCAAAAGCATTGCTTGGTACAATACCAAAGCAAAGAAGCACTGCCATCATCATAGACAGAAGTCTTTTTAGATATTTTTTCATGAAGTTCTCCTTTCGGATAAAATAAAAAATGCCCCCGCAGGCTGAAAGAAAACTCTCAACTTACGGGGGCAAGTCAATTTATCGTTCTTCTTTGTGTTTGGGGTGGCGCTGTTTTTTGTGAGGGACTACCTTCTGAGGCAGTTCCTGCTGTGTACAGCGAACCGCTTCGATTACAGTTTGGGTATCGATCCCATTTTGTCTGCATCCATTCAGAATACCTTCCAAATAGGAAACAGAGGGCATGGCGGGTTTGTCTTTATACGAGCTGTTCATAGTATAGGCCATGATTTCCCGTCTGACTCCGTCCTGATTTGTCACTGTAACAGGCTCTTTCCCATATAAAAAGGGAAATCCTTCGTAATGATCCAGATGCTGTTCGTCCCGTTCGGAAATACGCCAAAGGACGCCGTCCACATAGCTTCCTTCTTCCGGCAGAATGGTGGCAACGCCATTCCCGCCGCCATTGGTGCGGAACGCAAGGCGGTATCCCTCTAACCGGACGGATTCCACAACTTCTGCATCCGGACAGCGAAACGCCATCTGATTCAGGTTCATATTAGAACCATACGCAAAATAAAGTTTTTCTTTGGTTTTGATCATCTCCTATCGTTCATGGTTTTGGCGGTTCTGCAGGCTGGGGTATTGAGCTTTATCGTAGCGCCATGCCCTGTCGCCGGGAAGCTTTGAAAGCAGATGTTCTCGCACATTTTTGTATTCCGGTCCAATAAGACCAAGGCGCAGCAGAAAGGTGCGGAAGGTAAAGGCAGGGTTTTCGCTGATCTCGGTTTTCCGCATGACTGTCCGGCTCTGGTTAATAGCCTGTGCAGAGATCGCCAGTGCCAGCGTGATGTTTGCCCTGACTTTTCCTGCATGGAGGGTGCTTTCAAAACAGCGCCATTCCAAGGTTCCACGGTAAAACACAGAATGAAGGTTTAAGGCATAGTATCTTGTCCAGTTGTAATGCTCGTAGCTTCCGTCAGAGCCTTCATACCATTCCCGCCTTAACCGATCCATGGTAGTATTGCTTGGAAGTTTACGGATTTTCTCCAGCATGGGTTCCCGCACCTTCTGGCACCAGCGTTCCACCCGGCTCTCGTTTACATTTAAGGCTTTGAACAGGATATCCTCTTTGGAATACATAATGGAAAGGGCGTTTTTCAGGCTCTGCGGTGTATGCTTGGAAGCGTCCACATGAACGTGCATACCGCAGCTTCCATTGACAACAGCTCCTGCATGGCGCAGGGTACGGACAACTTCCTGCAGTTTTCCCATTTCGCTGTACTCCAGTTTTGGGGAATTCATCTCCACCTTGTAGTCACCATCACCGATTGGAACCTGCTGCCGCCCGGTTCGATGAGAACCATGGATACTGGAGTCGTAAACAAACCGCCATGTTTTTCCCTCGTTATCGGTCACTTCCCACGGATCATAGGTGCGGGAAGAACGGGAATGGACAGCGTTGGTTCCAAACAGGGAAGCCACGGCTTCTGCTGCCTGCTGGCGGGTGAGTCCCGTCATCTCAATTTCACAGCCGAAATATTGGTCTTTCAGATCAATCGATGGCATTCACCTCCCGATGGGCAGAAGCCAACCGTTTGCCGATGGCTTCCACCACTGTAACGGTAACGCCGTTTCCGGCCTGTTTGTAGAGCTGTGCGTCCGATTGAATAGGAAGCACTCTGTCGATCTGTTCGTCCCGCCAGCCTTGCAGCCGCAGGCATTCTTTTGGAGTCAGCCTGCGGATTCGGCCGCCGAAAAAAACACCGTGGCGGTCTTGGGCGGTGAGGGTGAACATGGGTTCTTCCGCAGATTTGATTCGCCGCCCGTTCTGACGGACAGTTTCCCTTTCCGGGGTAAGGACCGCACGGGCTTCCAAGGTTCCTTGGTCGCTGTTTGTGGTGAGGGTATGGGCGATTTTTCTGCCAACTCTGCCGCGGCGGGTATTCAGTCCGGCAAACGCCAAACTGATGCTGTCGCCGGGATACGCCATTTTATAGCCTTTTTTCGTGTTTTCCTTAATCGGAAGCCCAACTTCATACAGTCCGGTTTTCCCGCCAAATCCACCCGTTTGTGCAGCAAGGGTACAGCTTATTCCTTTTGTGGAATAGATTCTTTCTCCCTGAGCTCCGGGCAGGATTTGTACAAGAGATATTCCTGCTGTTTCGGTGAAAGGAAATATTTTTCCTCTGCATCGTTCATCAAGATATCCGATAAGATACACCCTTTTTTTCTGGATTGGGGGACTCCAAAATCTTTGCTGTTGAGCACCTGCCATTCCAAACCATACCCCAGTCTGTCCAGCGTATGGAGGATGGCCGCAAATGTCCTGCCCCCGTCATGATTAAGCAGTCCGGGAACATTTTCAAGCAGCAGATACGCAGGTCTTTTTGCCGCAGTCAGCCGGGCAATTTCAAAGAACAAGGTACCTCTTGGATCGGAAAATCCCCCACGGTTTCCAGCAATCGAAAAAGACTGACAGGGAAAACCTCCGCACAGGAGTTCGAAGTCGGGGATATCGCTCGGATCGGCTTTTCGGATATCTTCACAGAACCACTCTCCTTTGGTATCGAACAAGGCTTCATAGCTTTGATTGGCTTTTTGTCGATTTCGCAGTGTCCTACACAGGTAAATCCTCCGGCACGGGTGAGTCCTTCCCGGAACCCGCCAATACCGGAGAACAGGTCAATATATCGTATGGTTTTCTATATCACGCCCCTTATCTTGTATGATACTAAAAGCTAACACACAATCAACGGACATCGCCCCTTTCCCATGGTGAAATGAAATATATATGAAAACAGCCCGCAGTTTCCTGCGGGCTGCTGCTGGCTGTGTTATGCGTAGGTTTCATCTTCATTTTCATTGGTTTCGCCGGATTCTATGGTATCGTCATCCGGCTCGGTTTCTTCTTCCTCATCCTGATTCCAGCTTTCCGGTGTAGTATCCTCATCGTCCTCGCTGGGTTCTTCCTCGCCCTCACCGGTTTCGGTGTTTTCTGCAGGTTCCCAGCTGCTCCCGGTTGTTTCTTCAGCAGCACTGAGTCCCTCGGTTTCGCCATTTTCTTCGTCCCAGTCCTCTGGTTCCTCGTCATCGGATACTTCCTCGTCCTCATCGCTTTCAGCGATTTCTGCGGCTTCCCAGCCGTTTTCAGCCTGTTCCTCGTGCTCGGCTGCTCTGGCGGCTTCGAATTCTTCTTCCGCTTCTTCCAGCGCCTGTTCGATCAGCCCAATCACGAATTCTTTTTGGGTGAGGCGGCGATGATAGGCTTTCTCATAGTTTTCAAGGTATTCCTTTACCCTCTGGAACAATTCCTCGCTCACCTGAAATGCTAATGTTCTTCCTTTTTCCATAATTCTGTTAGCCCCTTTCTCATAATGCTCCCGGATGATCATTTCGATGAATTTGCTCATCGTACTTTCCGTTTCCCTGATTTCCTCGCTGATTTGGTTATGCAGATCCAGCGGGATTTTGCAGGTTACGCCCTTTGTTTCCACGCCTATCGCTCCTTTTTTCGTTCTTTCCCTTTCGGGCAACACAAGCATACTGCAACCCGCCGGATAAAGCTATTACCAAGACCAACAACCTTTCAGTCAAAGCAGGCTCGACAAACGTCACAACCAATAAAGGCTATGTGGGGGTTATTCTTCTCTCAACAGGGAACCAAGGAAGCCCATCATCTCCTTCGGAATGGCTTCTTCCTGCTGTGGTATGGGCTGGGAAGGCACAGCTTTGAGTTCTTCCCGCAGTACCCGGCGCAGAATTGTTTCCAGTTCTTCTCGCTGGGCATTTTCCAGAATCACCTGTACCAGAAAGGCGTTTTTCTGGCCTTCCGGCACAGTCTGCAGAATTTCCCATGCTCTGCGATGTTCTTCATTCTGGAGGTTGGGGCGGAACATAAAAAGGGGCCTGCTCATCCCTTGCCCACACCGCCCGAAAACTGCCCCCAAAATCCGCTCGAACCCTTCAGCGTTTACCTTGTCGTCTATCAGGGCAAAAACCCGACACAGGCTGTCCTGTTCGCTCACGTTGCCCTTGACTACCGATGCGCCGCCGCCCAGCATCACCACCGGGATGGCTTTCAGGTCAAACCCTGATTCCATAGCTGCCGAAAGAAGGCTCTCTTTGTAAAGCCGCCCTTGTTTCTGGATAATGTTTCGGGCGTCCTCATCCATACTGCAGGGCTTTCCTGTCAGAACACGCTCCACCTGAGCGTCGGTCACAGACAGCCCGGTATCCCGGCGGACCTGTTCTTTCGTTTCATCAATGCAGCGGATCATACCGAGTTCCAGACTTCGGCAGGTAGCCGCATTGGGAACACCATTATCCAGCCGCATCAGATCAACAGTCCAGCCGCCGATGTCCATGAGAAGAACAGAAGGCTCATTCTGGATGAGTTCCGAATGCAGAGCAATGGCGGAATAGCCTTGTGGGAACAGTTTCACATCCTCGATGGTGATTTTGTAGGCAATTCCTTCAAACTTGAAGCACACCGGCTGGGAAGAACGCAGAAGGTATTCTCGGAAGGGCTTTTTCTCCCGGCCAAATCCGGCCAAAGGCAGCCCGGCGGCAATGCGCACCGAACACTCCGTTTTTCCACCTCGCTGTTTGATTTCCTTGGCGATGGCTGCAAGAGTAAGCAGGTAGTAATTGTCGTTTTCCATTTTGTTGCGCAGAATCGGCTGTCTGCCGGTTCCGCAGACATAAAACTTCCCGCCGAATTCCAGTGTGTTTTGCAAGGTGTAGGGTTCATGGGAATACTCTGCAATACCGGCTGGGAAAGAAAAATGCCGGGTTTTGATTGCGTAATAGCCATGGTCGATGCCAATGTTCATGGTTTTACTCATCCTTTCTTGTTGGTTGTTGAAAACTTGAGGTTCTTGCTGAGTTAGAGCTTAGAGTTATCTTGTTCTTTCCCAGCTGGTAAAGTATTAGGGGGGAGAGTGTGAGAGGGGGGAAAAGCGGAAAACCGCCCCGGCCATTCAGCCGGAGCGGTTCTAAAAAGGGCGCACTACCCCCTTGTATCTTGAGGGCTTGAAATTGGCCCATTTGGGGTTTTCGTCAATCTATCTATATATCTGCCGAAAACTTTTACAGTTCCGACAACGGGAAAAAAGAGTGGTAAACGCAAAAAAGCGGAGTTCCCAGCCTGAAAAATCAGGTGAAAACTCCGCTTAGCTTTGCAGATATCTCTAAAAACGGGGATGACAGTAATGGGACACCAATCCTTTTTTGAAACGGAAAAAAGCCCGCAAACCCGAATACCGCAATCAGCTGCTCTACCAACTGAGCTACACCAGCAAGTTTCTGCTGAACTCGCGACTCAGCATGAAATATATTACCAGAGCTTTCCCGATTTGTCAACGGCTTTTTTGCATTTTTTCAAATTTATTTTTTTTGAGGAGGAGGAACCACATTTGAGCCTGTTTGATCCCTATGACACCGACCAGGATCAGCCCGCCTGCCGCTGTGATGAGTGCGGCGGCGAGATCTATGCCGACGATCTGGTCTATCTGATTGACGGCGTACCCGTCTGCGAGGAATGTCTGGCGGAATTCGCCCAAAGCTATTTCGCCGCCCAGCGGATGCTGGGGTCCCAGCTGCTGAGCGCGGCAGCTACTGAGTGAGAAAAGGAGGAACCATTACGGTGATGTCAAGACCTGTCTATCGAAAACCCAAAATCCCTGGTGCAGGATCTGTCGGTCTGCACGGTACACGAAAACAATGGCGACGAGGTGGGACTGTCCCCCGGCGGAAGGCCATTGTCCGCCCCTGCGGCGCCGGGCCACCCGGCAGCGCCAGTGCCTCTACCTCTACTATGGCCGGGGGCCTCAATCAGCAGGCCATCGCCAAGCTGCTGGAGGTCAACGTGTCCACCGTCAGCCGCAATATCAGCAACGGAGAGCGTCATGCAGGAGGCCCTGGCGCTGCTGGAGGACTGACCTCTTTTTCCCTGAATCATGTAACGGCGGGGCGCACCTGTTTTCATCCGGTGCGCCCTGCCGTCCTGTTGATCCATCAGAACCGGCCCAGCAGATGGGTGACCCCCTTGGCAATGGTGTAGACCGGCCCCTCCATCACCCGCTTGACGTTGTCCAGCTCCTCCCGGATGTGGATCCCCTGGGGCAGTGGGCCTCGCAGCGGCCGCATTTGACGCACTGGGAGGCATTGGAGCGCTTGCCCCGGAGGGTGGTACACATGAAGTACTCCTTCATGCCGGTATAGAATCCCTCGGTGTACCGGGCGTTATAGCACCGGAAGGCCCCGGGGATGTCCACCCCCTTGGGACAGGGCATGCAGTAGCCACAGCCGGTGCAGCCCACCTTGATTTTCTCGTTGATGGCGGCCTTTACCCGCTCATAGAGCGCCCGCCCGGCTCCCCCAGCTCCCCGGCCTCCACCCTCCGAGGCAATGCGGCAGTTTTTCCGCCACCATCTCCAGGGAGTTCATGCCCGAAAGTACCACCGTCACCTCCGGCTGGTCCCAGAGCCAGCGCAGCCCCCACTCGGCGGGGGTACGTTGGGGGTAAACTCCTCAAAAGCCTTTTGGGCTTTGGGTGGCAGGGCGTTTACCAGCCGGCCGCCCCGGAGGGGCTCCATGATGATAACCGGAATCCCCTTCTCCGCCGCGTACTGGAGCCCCCGGGAGGCCCGCCTGGGTGTGCTCATCGATATAGTTATACTGGATTTGACAGAAATCCCAGTCCCGACAGTCCAGCAGCTCCTGGAAGGCGTTGGTGTTGCCGTGGTAGGAGAAGCCCACATTGCGGATGACCCCCGCCGCCTGCTTTTCTTGCAGCCACTGCTCCACTCCCAGCCCCCTGGAGCCGCTGCCAGGTGGTCACGTCCGGCAGCATGTGCATTAGGTAGTAGTCAATGTGGTCGGTTTTCAGCCGCCGGAGCTGCTCCTGGAAGTACCGTTCCATATCGTCGGACTTCCGGATCAGGTAGTGGGGCAGCTTGGTTGCGATGTTCACCCCGGTCCCGGCAATGGTTTTCTCCAGCACTGCCCCCAGCAGCTCTTCGCTGCCGGGATAGATGTAGGCGGTGTCAAAATAGTTGACCCCCTGGTGGATGGCGGACAGGATTTCCCGCTCCGCCTCTTCAAAGTCAATACTGCCCCGCTTGCGCTGAAACCGCATACAGCCAAAGCCCAGGATGGACAGTTTCTCTCCATGTTTATCTGTTCGGTAATGCATAGCCGACGCCTCCCCGTTCTATAAGGATAGTCATGAGACCGCAGAAAAGTTCCGTCCGGTCTCGTGGAAATCAATGAAAGTTCAATGGGCGGCAAAACCCTTCCCAGGTGTGCACCCCCCTGCGGTCTGTTACCGCACCAGGCCAAAAATCCGCAAAGGGGAAAAACACCATCAGCACCCGGCCGATGACATAGCGTTCATCCACCATGCCCAGCTGGGCCACCCGGCTGTCGCTGGAGTGGTTGCGGTTGTCACCGCAGACGAAGACACAGCCCTCGGGCACAGTGAACGCCTGATTCACATACTGGGGTCCAGGTCCACCCGGTCCGCCATGTAGTCGCCCCGCCAGGTCGTCAAACTCGTAGTTCAGATAGGGGCTCTTCCAAAACCCTCGCCGTCCACGATGGTGTTGGCATCATAGTCAATGTAGACGGTCTGCCCCCGGTGGAATGACCCGCTTGACCAGGGCCTGGTTGGCAAAGGTGTTGTCCTTGCGCAGCACGATCACATCCCCCCTGCTGAGGGGTGTAGGCGATGCGCTGGACCAGCATCAGATCCCGGTTGTGGAGGGTGGGATACATGGAGGAGCCGTCCACCCCCAATGCTCACCACAAAGGTGAACAGGTGACAATGATGACCAGCACGATGGCCAACAGCCTCCAGCCCACTCAAAGGGGCTCTGGCGCCAGCCCTCCTGCTCCTGCGCTTCCGGGGCGTTATCCCGGGGGTGGGCTCCCATAGCGGTGGCCTCTCGCCTTCCCTTCATCACACGCCCCTCCTTCCATCAGCTTCCGCTCCCGGTCATGGCAGCTGAACAGCAGGATTTGCCGGTCCTGGGCAAGCTTTTTGCAGCAGTTGCAGTGCGGGCTGCCACCCGCTCATCGTCAAAGTTCACCAGCGCGTCGTCCAGCACCAGGGGCAGGGCTCCTCCTGGGGCAGGGCCAAATCGCACACCGCCAGCCGGACCGCCAGCCAAAGCTGGTCCGCTGTGCCCTGGCTCCAGGAGGCGATGACATTGCGGACCACCACGCCGCCTCGCTCCTCCGCTCCGGCCTCAGGGCCCGGTTGAGGCGCACTGGCATATTTTCCACCGGTGAGGACCTCCAGATGAGCGCCGGCCCGGCGGTTGAGCTCCGAAAACGGTTGCGCATCTCGGCATCCGCCTCCTCCAGGGCCTCCAGGGCGATCTGAAGGGCGTCGTAATCCCGGCGGCTGGCCTCCAGCTGCTGGCCTTCGATGGACCGATCTCCGCCTGGATTGTCTCTCAGGGATCTCCCAGGGTGCTGCGGCGGCCCAGGCCATAGACAGGTCGTTGTGGTGGCTGTTCAGCCGCCGCTCCCGCCTCCCGGAAGCCTGCCTGGGCCTGCTCAGGGTCACCGAGGGCTCCTTCGGCGATGGCGCCGGCATTGCCTTTGCCGTGGGCGGCCACCGTGTCAAACAGCCGTTGGGCGCCTCCCGGCGCTGCCGGGCCTTGTCCAGGGAATCCAGCAGGGTGAGTCCCCGGGTGACGGCGGCGGAAAGCCGAACACATCCTTCACCTCCGGGGCGAAGGTGTCCACCAGGGCCCGCAAATCCTCCCAGGCGCTCTGGCGCTGCTGCGTCAGATCGGACTCCGCCTTCTGGGTCCGCTCCAGTGCCTCCCGCCTTTTTGCGCCTCCGACAGCCGGGTGCAGTAGTCTCGCCTTTTTGGCTGATCTCCTGTTTGCTTGGTCCGAACCTGAACTGATCCAGCAGCTGCCCTCCGTCTGGCAGCGGTTTTGCCGCCCCGGCTCAGCAGCCCCAGCAGTGGCCGCCCAGGGATCACCAGGGGCTGGTTTGTGCCCTGGCAGCAGTGCTGCGCCCGTCAGGGCGTAGTTGTCCTGTGCTGGCGGCGGCAGCCACCAAAATTGTAAAATCAACGGCAGCAGCTAGCTGTTCCTGCCCGCCTGGGCTCCCTTTTTGTCACACTCCATCCAGCTGTTTCTCCGCCTGTTAGCCTGATTCCGCCTCGGCAGCGTCTCCGGAAAATACCGGATCCTCCGCCTGGTCCGCCGCCTCCAGCGTCTTTCCTGGGCGGCAGGCACCTGCTGAGCGGCCTGCTTCAGGCTGTTGTCCAGCCC